>OFHN01000184.1_pt1 | contig 61511 bp, 50 predicted proteins | sample 1521321 | NCBI WGS metagenome assembly OFHN01 (sample SAMEA3504130, study PRJEB24116) | mouse gut metagenome | biome: mouse gut; feature: mouse-associated habitat; material: faeces | place: Denmark | collected 2011
AAAAATGAAAAGATTTATATAAAAGATAACGGTACTGGTATGTCAAAGAATATTATTGAAAATTATTTTTTAAATATAGGTATTTCTTATTATCATACATCAGAATTTATTGAAAAAAAATTAGAGTATCATCCCGTGGGATATTTTGGTATAGGATTTTTGTCATGTTTTATGCTTTCTAACAGAATTTTAGTTAGGACTGCAAGTTACGAAGATGATAAAGAGTATTATATCCATTTTGTAAGAGAGGATCCATTTGTATTAATAGAGGTGAAAAATAAATCTAATTTTATTGGAACAGAGATCATATTTCAAGCAAGTGAATTTTTGAAAGTATTTGAAAACGAATTTGAGAGAGAAACAATATATAATGTCTTAGATAATGTTTCATCTTATATTAAATATTATTTTTGGAATTTATTGCCGAACGAGTCGTTAGAAGTTTTAAAATATAAAATTACAAGAAAAACATTCTCTCAGCATTGCAAATGTGTCTGTAAAGGTGATATGTATGTTATTGATTTAAATCGTTACCTTAACGACGTAGAGGGTTACATCTTCATGAATGACGAACGTGGACTATTAGATATGTGGAGAGATAGCGGCAAGGAAATATATAGTTTCTTAGACGCTTTAAAAAATGGTTTAATCGAAATTAATGGAAATATGAAATTGTCGTTTCCATTTTGTAATAATGTATTATTTTTTGATGGAAATAAATTGAAAGAAATTGATTACGATGATAATAAAATATATGATGATAATTACGTAATTGGGTTTTTAGGATATAATCCAAACTTGCACGGTTTTTCTGCAAACCTAACATTACTTATTCATAAAGATATTTTTAAAGTTTATGTAGCTAAAACTAAATCGACTTTTTATAATAGAGTATTTGGATATTATGAATCAAGTTCCTTTAGAGTAAAATTAAGAGAAGAGCTTTTCAACTATTGTGGTACAGGAAATACTCATGTATATTTCCTTCTGCCACAAGGAGATTGCCCTTATTTAACCTTAATAAACAATGTAATAGAAAATGAATTAAAAGATGATATAATTGAACTATATCTAAAATCTACAAGGATTGGTATATTTAGAGTGAGAAAAATTTGGAACTTGTTTTGTATTAATAAGATTATGATCAACGTTACAAATAATAGGATAGAACCTCAAGCGTCGAGAAATGAATTAATAGAACAATCCTCTGATTATATAGAAAATGCGATAGAGATTGTGAAATATTTATGGGTTTTAGAAAATATTCAAGATACTAATGTAAGTTCAAATACTATTGATTTTTATCGAAAACCTATTATAGACTTATGGAATAGCAGTAATCCACTGCTTAAAGAAGAATTTAGACCAAAATAATATCTATTTTGTCTACTTGAATTATATATCAGCTTCACAAATTTCTCCTTTGAATATGATTTGATATTCTTACCCCTTTACAAATTTTTTTGAGAGAAATATACTATTATAGAATGGATTTTAGTATGATGAGGGAGATTTTTATGTGTAGAAAGATAAATCGGGTGAACTGGTTAACGGCTGTTTGTTTTATGATGGTTCTGTTTTTTTTGTGGGATGGATGTCAGTGCAGAAGAAACTGAAATTGACATCAGTGCATTTAAGTATGAAGAAAATGCAGACGGTACAATCAATATTACCGATTGTAATGAAAAGGAAGAAACGCTCGTTATTCCTTCAGAAATTGAGGGGAAAAGAGTAAGAGCTGTAAAACTGAATTTTAATAATGATAGATTGGAATCTGAGTGTCAAATCAAGCGCCTGGTTATTTCAGAAGGAATACAAAATATTTGGTTAGTATCGGAGATTATGCATTTGATAATTGTTCTAATTTAAAGAATATTACTTTGCCAAATAGTTTAACCAGTATTGGAAAAGGAGCGTTTGCACAATGCCGTTTTTTATCTAAAATAATTATTCCGGGAAATTTAAAAGTTATTCAACGCAGTACATTTTTTAATTGTATCAGTCTCCAAGAAGTAGAGATAAAAGAGGGGCTAAATATATAGAATCTGCATTCGTATACTGTACTAGGCTGAAAAAGAAATGCAGGTCAGTGATACAAAGGAACTGCTTAAAAGAAGCCGATATTATCAGGGAATGATAGATCTTCAGCTTGTGGATGCGGGACAGCATTATAAAAAGCTGAACAAAAGTTATATCATATTTATCTGTTCGTTTGATTTATATGCGAAAGGGCGGCATATGTATACCTTTGAAAATGTCTGTAAAGAAGATAAAAGTATTTCCATGGGGGACGAAGCAGTAAAGATATTTCTGAATGCAGATGGAACAGCGGATGATGTCAGCAGAGAATTAAGAGCATTTTTGGACTATGTGGCAGGGGAGAAGCCGAAGGATTCGTATGTCGAGAAATTGGAAGAAGCTGTACAGGAAGCCAAGAAAAACAGGGAATGGAGGCATGAGTATATGACGTTGTTAATGCGAGACCAGGAGAATGTAGAAAAAGGAAAAGAATATGGTGAAGATTTAATGTTTGCTTTGATACAAAAATTGGTGGCAGATAAACGGTTTACTGAAATAGAGAGAATGAAAGATGATAAAGATTATCGCCTAGTATTATACAGAGAATATCATATTATTTGAGAACAGGGATAAAAAGTAAATTAAAGTTAAATGTTTAACCCCATGGGAGTTTGCAGCTTCCATGGGGTTTTTCTATAATAATCACGAAATATAATGGAATGGATGAAAGGGGGAGAGATGGCTGCTTGTTTGTTTCATACTATAAGATCACTCTTCTTGGTTCTCTGTATTGGATTTCAGTTTCGATGATAATTCCAGGTTCTGCCTGGGCGATGATACGGTTAGTGCCGTCTGTCAGACGCAGAAAATGCCAGTTGAACATACTCGGATCCGGAAGAGGGACAAAATTTTCCCCGTCTTTTAAGAAAACCGTATCTGCGTCTGTGTCCATGATAAATTCCCAGGTCCTGCCTGCTTCCAGGTTTTTGAATTCTGTTTCCGGATGGTTCGGATCGTTTTCATTGCGGATTTTAAAGTTTCCCGTGCACTTGAAAGTGATACGGGGCAGGATATAGGTGTTTACATCGCTTTGGAGCCGAAATTCCAATGGTCCGGAGGAAGCGCTTAACGTCGCTTTTTGTCTGAGGATTCCGGTAAATCCATAGGCGCAGTCGCTTGTTACAGTCAGGTCAAATCCTGCCGTCTGCCCTAAGATCTGATGGGGCTGCATATTTATAAATGCATAATAAAAAATGTCTTCATAGCCCTCCTGGCAAAATTGGAACAGCCGGTAGCCGTCTCTTTGCAGAAGCCATTTGGCGATCCGACTTTCTTCATATTGCGTAAAATAGAGATCCGTGTTTTGATCCGGATCTTTGCATATGGAAAAATGCCATTCGATTACAGGATTTGACTGTATGCCGTAAAAGGTAAAACGGTCTCTGCCGGGCGTTTGTATGACATCGTATTCAATCTCGCCTCCGGAAGCCGCTTCAGGGCTTCCGTCAAAAGAGCAGATCATCAGTCCGAAATCGCTTGCGTGCTGACGATCAAATAAAAAATCTGTTGCAAACATGTTTGTTCACCGCCTTTTTTAGTTTGCTTGTTTTAAGAGTTTGTCGAGTTCTTTTTTGTATTGGTTTTTCAGATTGTCAAATTCTTTTAATTTTTGCTTGTAAGACACTTTAAGCTGATCCAGGCTGGCGATGAGCCTGTCGTACTCCTCTTTGTAGTCCTCCAGTTCGTGCAGAGATGTCCGCAACCGCTGGTTTTCCTGTTTTAAGCGTTTATTTTCGGTAAGAAGGATCTGTAAAGTATCTTGTTGTGCACTTTGTTTAAAAAACATGCTGATCGTCTCCTTTTTGTTTTTTATGATAGATTGCTTTTAAACTTTTCCAGGTTTCTGTTACCGGAAAGTTTATTTGTAGTCATGTTATGCATCATTCCTTCAAATTTTTGGCTGTATTGTATATCATGGAATAGTTTGGTTTTAAATTCTTCATAATTAGTCACATTTGGAAGGGATAACGTGTGGATGTGTATGGTGCGGTCTCCATACCGTTCTTCGGAAATGGAATGGATCTGGCGGGCGGATTTTGGAGCCATAAGTATTCGGCTGTCGTTTGTGAGAGCGGCAGCCAGTTCCGGAAGCCGGTTTGTAAGTTTTAGTAAAAGTTCCATCTGAGCAGCCGTTAAAATGCTTTCCCCGTTTTTTACGCTGGCGATTCCGTCGTCTCCGTTTCTTTTCACTTGCTTTTCAATGTCTTCGACGGAAATGACACCACCCTTTTTAAATCCCGGGAGTTTAATGGATTTTAACTTCTGATAAAGTTTCTTCTGTTTCCCGTCTCCGTCGTATGTTACGCCCAGATTTTTGGCAAGACCTGCAAGATCCTTATCGGACAGAATTTTTTTGCTTCCACTGTATGAACCGGATTTATTGTGATAAATGGCTTTATTGACGGCAGAGAGTTCTTCTGGTTTCTTTTTTGTAGATTTGGCATGTTTTTTAATGAAGCTTTTTGCCGTATCCCGCAGGCTTGCCTTGTTTGGCTTGACTTGAGAGGCAGGGGTAACAGAAGGGCTGTCGATAGAATACTGCATTCTTTGATATGCGGATAGATCGGGGGTTGGATTAGTGGATGGAGAAGAACTTCTGTCTGCTTGTTGTTCCTGTGTTTTCTCCTTCTTTTCCTGTTCTTCCGTTATTTTTTTGATTAGCTGATCGACACTGTCGTTTAGTTTTCCGGAGAGAACTTCTCCAAATTCCATCACATAGCCGTTTTTCTCAAGGATCTGGTTGATGTAACCGGCAATTTCAGCGGTATTTTCATTGGAGAGATTGAGCGCCTCTGTTACGGCTCCGTTGAAATCGTCTATTTTCTGCGTGATAGCCTCTTCATATTCCTGATACAGCCGATCGAGCAGATCCTGCTGGTCAGATAAAGCACGGTCTTCTTCCATATCTTTTAGATCCTGTTTGCTGCGGTCGAGTTCGGCTTGAAGTTTCTGCAGGCGGGCGCGGCCTTCTTCAGACGTGTCACCGGAGTAGGCGGTGATCTGTTTTTGAATATTGGAAATATTAGTTGTTTTTTCCTGCAGAGATCTCTGGTAACTACGAAGGTCCTTTTCAGAATTTAAAGCTTTTTTCTTTGCATCGATAAGTTCTTTGACCGAATCAAGCTCTGCTTTATATTTATCTTTCATCATGTCTGCCATGGCAGATTCGGCGTTATAGGTTTCTTTGAGGCTGCTTTGCCATTTGGTGTAGGTTTCCGAAATCTTTTCTTCCAGATTATCTAAGGAATTGAATTCCCAGTCTCCGAATTTGTAGGAACCGTCACTTTGTGCTCCATTTGCTTTTACCTGCTGAAGCTCTTTTAACAGGGCTTCCTGCCTGCCGGATTCATGTTTAGAAGTCTGATAGCCGACAGAAATGGAGACAAGTTTTGCTTTGCCTGCTTCTGTGAACTGTCCGGTTTTGCTGTCGGTCATTTTTTCATGAGAGAAAAGACCCTGTATAAACTCCTGTTCCGTTCCAATCCTGCCGATAGATGCCGAGAGATCGTCAAACCGGTCAAACCGGAGTTTTAAAATAGCATCATTCATACTATAAATTTCTTTTTGGCAGTCAGTAATCGAGGATGCTACCTGTTGGATTTTGTCTTTTGCCGCATACCATTCGTCGGTGTTTGGTTTGATTGCTGCAAGGCTCTTGTTTAAAGCGTTATATTGATCCTGGTACTGTGCGAGCTCTGCCGCATAATTTTTTTTCTGTGATTGATACAAAGATGCGGTTACTTTTTTTCCGGCAGCCGTGAGCAGTTCCATTTCATTATTTTTTTCCGTGATGGTATGTCCGATCCCCTGAAGTCTTTTTTCGTAATCATCCGAAATATTGTCGAATTTGAGCTTTGCGGATTCTACTTTCCATGCGTCAAAGTCTTGTTTTGCCATATCACGCTCATGTTTTGCCTTTGTTTTTGTTTTCAGGGCGGCGTTATATTTAACGGCTGCATAGTAGCCTTTTGATCCTTCTTTAAACATGGAGGGATCAATTTCTTTTCGGTTTTTTACGGCCTTTTTTATTTTTTTCTTTTGTTTTTTACTGAGACCATTTCCAGACAGTGTGTCGTCTTGTTTCAGGTTTTTTGCAGTTGCCTTTAAATTTTTTCTTGATTCCTTTAATGCTTTTTTCTGTGTTTTGAAAATTTTCTTTTCATTTTTATCTTTTTTTTTGAGGAGGGAATTTTTTGCTTCGGAACCGATGGCGTTGGCGATCTGCTTATCTAAAAGTGAGATGGAGTCATTGAACAGCGCAATTTTATCTGCGGCTTGTTCTAACGGAAGGTTATAGAGTTTTTCGGCTGTTTCCAGAAAAGCAGCTGCGGCTTCTTCGGCTTTTTCGTACCATTCCTGATAGCTTGTAATTTTTCCTGCCAGTTCTTCGTTAGTGACGGTTTCCAAATCAATGCTGCCGTTTCTTACTTTTTGGGCGTAATCGGGGCTTAAGCCGACTTCGTTTGCTTTATTGTTATAAGTCTCGTACGACTGCCGGTAAGTATCCAGTTCTTGTTTCATTGAGTTGGCTGCTCTTTTGTAATATTTTGTAATAAAACGTGCAGTCAGGGCAGTTTCTGCCTGTTTGAGCCATTTACTAAATACACCCTGCAGGTTTTTGACCCGGCGTTCCAGCCAGTTAAATAGCTGGGAAAAGGCTTCTTGTGTTTTTTTGGCAGAATCTCTGGCGGCTGTTTCAGATGCTTTGGCGGCTGAGGAGTTGGTATGGGAAGAGGACGAAGTCAGCGAGCTGCCGATTGTATGCATAAAATCCAGGTTTGTTTTCGTAGAGGTATTCCCCATACTGTTGAATGCCGGATAAACCGTACCTTTTGCGTGTGCGCCGATGAGTGTTCCCCTGCCTGTGGTATAGCCGTATTTCTTTAATTGTTTCATCTGTCTGTGGTTGAAGATGATATCCCCGCGTCTTAAATTTAAAAATTGTGCGCCTCCATGGATGGTCATCAATTTGCCGTTTCTGACAAGACCTTCTTCTCCAAGTTCATTGACTAACGCTTTTTCGTTTGTCCGGATGGAGACGTTTGCAGGAGTACCTTGTGAAAATGCATGGAAAGTTCCGTCTGCTTTTGCTTTCTTTTTTTTCCCTTTAGAAAAAAATGTCTGGGTTAATTTTCCTAACAGTGATGGAGACGAATTGTTTTTTTCCGTATCTGATAAAACTGCGGTATAATAAACCTTACCGGATAAGGGAGGGGGAACGGCGGTTTCTGCTTTTGAGAAATCCGGCTGATAAGTCAAAACAGCATTTTTTTGTATTGGTAAGGAATCGATGGTTTCGGCAGAATTTTTTGTGTTTTCTAAATTTTCCCGGAGCTCTTTTTTTTCATTTTTTGCTGTTTTTATCGCAGTATGAATGGTATAGATTTCCTGGGAACTGGAAGCGTGGGGCAGAGATTCCTCAAGCCTTTTTATTTCTGTATCCAGTTCGTCTATATGAAACTGGATTCTGATTTCTAAAGGCTCCTTGAGAGCATTCATCTGCTCCTGAATCGTTCTTAATTTTTCGGCTGCCGTATCATAGGTGACGGTCCCTGTTTCGGAAGATTCCATAATCTTCATTTGAGCATTTGCTTCGTCTTGCAGAGCCTGATACTGTTCTATATCATTGTTTAGAATGGTTCTTCCAAGGCTTGTCCCATATTCCGGAGTATAGCTTTGATCGAAATATCCAAGTGAATTGAGATACTCTTGAATGGAATCGAATTCTTCTTTCAATCTTTGATAGGGCTCGGATGAAATCGGAAGGTTCATCATTTTTTCTTCCAATGTACTTGCCTGTCCCAAAAGAACGTCTATGCTACCGGTGATGTCATTGTCGTCAAAGCCGAGCGTTTGCTTTAGGTAATCGGCAAAAGACTGACCAGAAGATTCTTCGGAATCCTTAAACGAGGCATATGCTTCCTGGATAGAATTTGTAGTTTCTTCTGTAAATTGGTTATATTTTGTTTTTGCAGCATTTAGATCATTGGATAATTTCAGATATTCCTTGCTTGTCTGATCGGATACTTCATCCAGCGCTTCCTGCGTTAGTTTGACATTGGATAGCAGGGACTGGTATTCTTCCAGGGTATTTAAATGGTGGCTTTCAAAAATTTCATTACCGTTAAAGCCATACTGGTTTGACATCTGTTTTAATGCATGGAACATTTCTTCGCTGATTCCCAACTGTTTCGCCCAGTCTGAATCTGCTTTTGGCGCGTCGCCTGATGCCATAATTTTTTCAACTTCCTGGAACAGACGGGATGCGCTTTTTGCATTATTTTCATCAAACAATGGAGCAATTGAATTGAGAAATTCGTCGATTACTTTTTGGTATTCATCAATATCTTTTGCTTCTAATGCTTTTTTATATGTTGCATCGTCCATAAGGAACATGGTAGATTCCTGAAACTCATCGCGGTTATATTTCCGGTAATTTTCACTGTTTTCGTTGCCGGAGTATTCTTTCATAACCTGATATGCCTGTTCGGCAGTATCATACATGTCCTGGTCATTTGTGGACTGTGCGTCTGTAAAGCGTGAGAATGCGTCTGAAGTGTTGTTGATAGAATTTGCCAGAAGTTCATATTGCGTAATTTCGGACTGCAGCACGTCAATATTGTCATAGTTTGATTTGATAGTATCCAAGAGTGTGCCGTTGTAATTTTCAATGTTATTGCTCCACTGCACCCATTCCTGTTTTTTTAGGGCAAGAGCCTGCAAGATGGCTTCCCTGGTATCCATTTGACGGGATTTGGCTACCTGTTCCAGCTTTGCCGTATTCACAGTGATCAAACCGTTTTCTGTTTTTATAGCTGCGGCATATTTGGAAGAGCAGGAGAGCAGTTTTTCATACGTCCCCTGCTGGACATTTCCGGTATCCGAGAGAATTTCTTTGAGAAGCGCATATTCCTCATTCAATCCCATGATATGCGAGTCTCCGTTTTCATAGCCGTTGACCGCATTTTTGGCGTCTGTTAATGAAAGAAGACCTTTATTTGCCGTTGGATCTGCCAGTTCTTCTCTGTATGTTTTGATAACTGAGATCAGGTCTTCCAATGTCAGGCCGTTTTCTGTTAAATAAGAATTGATATCTGAAAAATTTCTGGACAATTGATCCTGTGTTAATTCGCCTGCGTCAATTAAGCTGACCAGTTCTTCACGGGTTTGTGTCAAGGCATCGCTGTTGATGAAGTTGATCAGGTTTTCTCCCGGCGATAACAGAAGATTGTCTATTTCGCTTAGCTGAAAGTGAATCTTGTCAAGTTCCGGTGAAGATTCGCCTGAAGCCGAGAGATCATCTGAAAATCCCTGCAATTCTGTTCGATTTTCGATGAGTTTATCCTTTAGATTCGATAATTCCTTATTATATTGTTCCAGATCTTTGGCGTTATTATTTTGGATGGCTTTTTTCTTTTCCGAGGAATAATACTCGTATTTTGCAATCAGGTTGGCAAGGGAGTCCGATTCTTTACTCAATTCTGTATTCTGGCCGGGAGCGTATGGTTGGGAAGAAGGGGTGGAATCGCCGGTTAAATAAGAGGATGCCGGCTTTGGTTTTTCCGGTCCGTTTTTATAGAGTTCTCTATACCGATTGATGTTTTCTTCTGTTGCAGAAGAGTATTTTTCGCCGTATTTTTCCTTTGTTAAATCGGCAACCGTTTGAAGCCCGTCTTGTTCCTGCTCCTGCAAATACTGCTGCCGGATTTTTAATTCTTTGTTCTGGTCTTTTAGGCGCTGCAGATCTTCTTTGTCCGTAATAGACAGGGAAGACGGGTCCATGGATTGCAGTTCTTTGATGCTGTTATTGTTCTGGTTGATTTCATCTTCAATCGAGGACAGTTCAGACTGCGTTTCTGCTAATTCTTCTTTTGCATCATCCAGTCTGTGGATATAATCATCAATTGCGGTAACGGCAAATTGAAGCGCCTGTGTGACCGCCCATGACACGAACATATTTCCGGCGGTAGCAAGGGACTGCAGCGCAAATTGACCTGCTTTGGCTGAAAGAGTGGACTTACCCAGTTCAGCTGTCAGCTGTGACAGATCTCCTTTGTTTTTTAAGCATTGCTGGGCTTGTTGTTTGGCGGCTGCAGTGCATCCGGTCATATGTAACTGCCATGCTTGGGCGGTAGTGGAACCGTTTTTCATCGCCTGGTCCATCTGCGATATGGCTGCAATGTCTTTGTTTGTTACATGGCTGCCGCTGAATAAACTTGTGACAATTCCCTGGCCGGAAGCATGATCGCGTTTGATATTGTTCAGAGATTTGTTGAAAAAAGTTATTTTACCTGCGGCTGATTCGTCGGAAGGCTGTTCCGTTGTTTTGAATATCGTACAATCGTTTTCTCTGTTAGAAAGAGAGAAGTTATGCTGAAGTTTGGGTATCAGCAGACCCAGTACCGAGCGCATATTATCATGGCATCGTTTCATATAACCATGACCGGGAGTTGTCGCTGCTGTGAGGGCTTCCTTTCTGTAAGAAAGGCTGTCCCTGCGGATTGTTCCAGTGGCCGGATTGTGACTTCATTTTGAGAGTACCGGTCAGTGTAGGAGTTTTCCCGCATATTGTCCCTTCGTTTACCGGCATGTATTGCATGCCGGGCAATAAAAAACTTATGTATCCATAAGAACCTGTATTGCTGTCGGCATATTCAAATCAGAATTAAGTCCAAACATTTTAGGACTACCGACGTTTTTTAATCCGGAAATCAAACCGGCGCCGACACCGATACTGCCAAAAGAACCCAGGGCGTCAGTTGCCGTGTTGAGAACAGATAAGAGACCCTGAAAGCTGTTTATTATGGTAAGTACCGCATCGGAATTCGCGATATTTCCGACCGTATCTGTCCATGTATTCGATAATTTAGTTAAAGAACCTTCCCAACTGTCTGTAGATTTCATAGCTTCATTCATGGCGGTTCCTTCGGCATTTTCGTAATCCCCGATCATTTTTTCATAGAGATCCCAGTTAGAAAGAATGCCGGAGAGTACATCACTTCTGTAGTTTCCTCCAATATCGGATAGGATGCCTGCTTTTTTTGAGGAACCGTCCGGCAGGGAATTATAGACCTGCGCGAGTTCTTTTAAAATTTCCATCGGATTTCTCAGGTTTACCATACCGTCTTTCACATAGGTCAGTTCTACGCCTACGTTTCGGCAGCGTTCTTCGACTTTTGTCAAAGCCCTTTCATCCAGGAATTCGCTTCCGAATCCGGTTTCACCTTTCGTTTTCTGCAGGCTCATGATAATGCCGTTGAGGGCGCGCCCTACTGTTTCACCGGATTCTTGTGTAGATGCAATTCCGGTTCCGAATAGTGCCGTCATTTCGTCTTCTCGGATGCCGAAATTTTTTAAATTACCGGCGGAAGCTTTTGTGGCATTTAACAATTCATCCATACTGACGGCATTTTGGTCCGTTACTTTTTTCTGGGCGTCCAGAAGCGAAGTTAATTTTTCTACATTTCCGGAATACTGGTATGCGGCGTCGGAAGCGGTGATGTAGTCTTTTGCAAGATCGGCGTCAAACCCCTTGGTATTTTGTGCCATCAGGCTAAGCTCTGCCAGCTGATCCGGATTTTTGTAACCGGCGCCTGCCATTTCCTTAACTTCCGTCAGATAATCGGCGGCTTTTCTTCCGTATTTACCGGCGGTTTCAAAAGAATGGCTGCTTAAATCATTCATTTGTTTTGTCGTCAGGTTATTGAGTTTACTTATCTCAGTAATGATCGTATTGATTTCTTTTAATTCGTCTAATTCCGGTATGGCATTGTTTAATACAAATTCTTTGATTTTGTCTGCAAATTCCGGTAAATTTTTTGCTTTTGTTAAAATCTCGATCAAGTTAAAAAAATTGTCCATGAATTGGATACCTCCTTACTAAGACAAAAAGAATCTGAGGGGATCCCCAGGTTCTTTTTGCCTATCCATTGATTTGTCATTTTATTCGTGCTGAAAAGCCGGTATATCATGTGAGCTTTCTATGTTCAGCCGGCAGAGCCATTCAAAAAGCGTTTCCTGTTCCATGCTGCCGGCAAAGGACCTCTGCCGTTCGGTATTGTAAGCTTCCAGAACGGCTTGTCTGGGAGCCGATTTCCAGTAATGCAAAAAGGGAGCAATGGCTTTTGCAAATGCTTCTTCCACCGTTCTTAACTGATGCGCATGTTCTTTCGCCTGCCAGTTGGGTAAGTGACAGATAAAATACTGGTACAGTATGAATTGAATGACTTTGGCCTGCATACGGTCCGGATGCCTAGGTTCGATTACATTCCATGCAAGCGTGCAGGCGCGGATAAATTCCGGCATGCTTTCATAGGTGTATGCGCCTTTGTTTCTGCGGGTGATACTGTCCGCATGGTATTTCCATACATAAGAGGTGATTGGCATATGCCGGTGTTCTTTTGCGAAGTCGGCGGCTATGCTTAAGAAATAGCTGTCTTCGTGCACACGCAGTGTGTCGTGGAATCGGATGCCATTGTCAAGCAGAAACAGTCGGTGAAAGAGCTTTCCGTGCATCCAGGTGTTTTCCTTCGGATGCTCAAGATAAACAAAGCCGCCGTGGCTGTCCGGGATCTCTTCCAGCCAAGAAGAGCTTACAAGGTCGGCAGCGGATGCATCGGCTTCTTTTGTCATTGCCTGCAGGACGCCGACGTTATGCAGGGTGTCGTCGGCATCGCAGAACATGACGTATTTCCCGGACGCCGAGTCCAGACCCGCCTGTCTTGCCGCACCGGGGCCGCTGTTTGTTTCCAGAGTGACTTGTGTTGCGGGAAAATCAAATAGACCGAAGAATTCTTTTTCTAACGGGGCGTTTTCCTTTCCATCGGTTGCGACGATCACTTCCAGAACGGAATGGTCGATACCGACCTGTCCGTGGATGCTGGATAAGAGGGGGAAGAGTTCTTTTTCGGTTTCACGGTATCGTGGTATAACGATGCTTAACAATGTATTCATAGGGAACCTCCTTGTTTTTGGCAGCCTGCGTGGTAAGACTGGCTGCAGCCGTTTGTTTCGGTTTTTAAATATGCCATATCCGGGTTGTATAAGAAGAATTCATTGAAATTTTTCAGACAGGAGGGGTTCGCAGAACCCCTTGCCATTTTTTCCTGCCATTCTTCCAGGCTTTTGGTGTAGTAATGATCGATATGGAACAGTTTCATCTGCGTGTCTTCGTAACAGAGGCGGTCGGCAGGGTCAAAGACAGGAAAATGCGAGATCATGCGCCGGACTTTTGCTGTTTGGATAAAATCTTTATGTAGAAATGTTTTGGATGCTTTGGAGCGGCGGAGGAATCTCTGCCGTACGGGGAGCGGTTCGTAATGCTTTCTGCCGTCCGCACCGTATTCATTCCAGAAGATTCGGATCTCATTGTAACAGTCTTTTTCTGTAAGGATTTTCGGAAGGGTATCGGGGCAGTCCAGGATTAAAAATTCGTCGGAGTCGAGAAAGATGCACCAGACGGTTTCCCTGCCGTAATGGGTCAGAAAGTGGTTATAGGCCTCTTCCTGGACGTGGCTGTATCGGTTTTTATAGGGGATGACGGTGATACGGGATTGATCCTGTTTGGGGAGTTTTGATGTGGCGGTGGATACTTGTTCTTTTATGCCGTTGTCATAGATATAGATATGGTCTGTGATGGGTAAATGGTGGAGCAGCCATTCGTTTAAATAGCGGTTTTCATCCCGGATCAAAAGGCAGATACAAGTGAAATGGGCAGGGTTATTCATTGGGTGTTCCTTCCTTTGGGAGCAATTCCTCTCGGGAAGCTTCCAGTGTCCGGACCCTGGCATCCAGTTCCTGGACCGCTTTGATCAGAAACGGGATGAAGCCTTCGTAATTTACGGCGAGCTGGTTCTCTACGTCGTCCGGGATTTCTTCAGGATCAAAATCAAAGAGGTTGTCGTTTACAAGGTTGACATAGGAGGAGGTTCCGTATGTTTCTGCCAGCGCATGCTGTACTTCCTGTGCCAGAACGCCGATACGCTGCCGGTTTCTCTTTTTCGTTCCGGCTGCATGCGCTGCTTTGTCATAGGCGCACAGACCAAATTTCGCCCGTTTCTCTTGTTCTTCTTCGGACAGATTTTCTTCATCGATGTACAGTTCGCGATTGTTAAATACATATCTGACGGCACGGACTTTATTGAGGAAATCCACGGCACTGTTGGAAATATCTTCGATGTCGGTTTTATCCCGTTTGTCTGATTGGGGCGTGATGGAGACTCTTGCGGTTATACTGCTCAATGTGTTTGAGCCGAGTTGTATGGAGTTCTGATTTGAAGTATATGCCGCATACCCTAATGCTGTAGAATTTTCACCTCTTCCGGATGCATTATATCCAAGTGCCATCGCATGATTTCCCGAAGCGTTTGCCATGGTACCAACTGCTGTAGAATATATTGCATCCGCATGTGCTCTGCTTCCCAATGCGGTAGCCTCGAATTCACCGGCATGTGCTCCATATCCTATTGCTGTGGAGTCATTACCTCTGGCATATGCATAGCCGCCGATTACCGTCTCATAAGCGCCTCCTGTGTATGCGTTATTTCCAAGGCAAAGATTATCACCAATGAGTTTAAGATATGCAAGATTTGCTTGGTTGTACGCTGCATTTGCTTGGCTGTATGCCGAATTTGCTTGATTATAGGATGCATTTGCCCGCTGATAGGAATTATTGATTGTGTTTTTCATACTGGATGGCAGTGCTCCGATATGTTCCGGTGTAAGATTGACAAATCCTGACTGGTATTCTGTTTGGGCATTTCCTTTCACGCCGGTGACGGTTCCTGCCTGAGAAAGCGTATCGTAGATTTCTTTGGACTGGCTGTAATAATATTCTGCATTATCCATGGATTCGTTCTGCCTTAATCCGGTATCTCCTTTTGTGTAACTTCTGGCTGTTTTGGCGTTTTCTGCAGATTCGTCTGCCTTTGCAGAGGCCAAAGCGGCAGAGGATGCGGCGTTCGAGGAGGCCGCCAAGGATGAAACGTCGGATGCTTCTGCATTTGCCTGGCTTATTTTTGCGGCTTGCGCGCTGGCGGCGGCAGCTTGCGCATTGGATATTGCCGTATCTGCGCTTTCGGCAGCCTGTTGGACAGCTTTTTCAGTTTCCTGATTGGATTTTTGTACCTGAAAAATCAAATCGGTTATGATAGATGTTTCATATTCAGTCAGATCGCTTTCCTGATACGGGCTTTTGATACATGTAATTTTAAAAGGAACCGTAGAGAGGACGGATTGGCTGGTATTATCATACAGGATAATTTTGGCTTCTATAGTCCCGGGATAACATAAAATATCATTTTTCAATGTGATTGTAATCCGGTTTTCTTCTGACGAGATGCAGTCGTTTTTAAAAAAGGGACTTCCGTTCCCGCGGCATCCAGTGAAATAGCAGGCGACGTGGTCTTTGATGGTGTAAGGTTTTCCCTGTTCGTACAGGATAAATTGAACGATTCGTGAATTATGATCCCCCTGCTGGGTTTTGATGACTTCATAGCAGGTGGGTGAGTACAGATCGATTTCAATGGTTTTTAAGATGTTATTCATGAGTATTGTCTCCTTTTATTTTTTGAATTTTGGTTTTGTTGAATATGGGAGATTGTGTAAAATCATTATTGTATGCGCATAGGATATATAATAGAAAAGGAGTTTCCATAATTTAGAGACTGTTTTTGAAAGAAGCTAACAATACCTTCTTGGTTGATTGATACAGACGCAATTTTTCCAACATCACCGGCAGAAGATGTGTATCCGATATTTCCCAATACAGTAGAACGCGGCGCATACTTTGCAGGAATTTTAAATAATTGCACAACTGTAGTTGTATTATTCGGTATAAATCCGCTGTAAATATATACTATGCCATGTTCAACATAACACATTGGAGTTGCAAATGTTCTGGTATCAATTTTTGTTATTTCTGATGAAAAATCAGTGTATTTCATGCAGTTGTGCAGGTAACGGACATTTTTGAGCAGGATAGAAATTTTGCTTAAAATACTTCTTAAGCTCAAATCGTTTGAGATAGGAGCTGTGCTGGTCCATGATGTTGCTGACGAATCGTGAGTATCGTAAGAGACAAAATTTACAACATCATAATCGATACTGCCAGTCACCAAAACCCAATATTCTTCTGCATATATAAGTTCGTAAAGACCTTTCCGGATATAGGCGGTATTGGGACCGTTCGCATATTTTACGATTGTTCTCTGTCCTGTAGAATTGACATTTAAAGTCACTGGTCCCACTGCAGTGTTTTTTGATAAAAAATTTACAACTATTCTTGCCCCTTCTTTGGGCTGAAATCCCGGAATTGTTACTACTTTATTGTTAGAGTCTCCGGCAGTGCTGCACACCCCATAATGTGTAATATCCGTACTCCCGTCAAAACTAATACCATCGATTGTCCTTGGCGTCTTTAATTTTGCTGCAGCTGTTGCAGAAACAGCATTTCCGGAGCTTTCTGTCAGCATTTTTGAGTTTTTCCACTTAATATCGGACTCAGTCATGTATAGCCCGCTGTTAACACTCCAGGGAGTTTGTCCAAATCCGATAAAGGCAGAATTAAAAATACCATTTGTTCCAAACATTCCAATTCCACCGACGGTAGTATCCGGCTGATTTTTATTGGTGTAGATTAGGCCAATTGCATGTGCGCCTGAGTAGCTGCCCGGAACGGAGAGGCCTATATTACCTGTCATACGCCCTCCCGAAAGAGCCAGCGCACCAATATGCTCTGGCGTAAGGTTAACATTGCCTGTCCGGTAGGTATGTTCTGTGTTTCCTTTTACACCTGTGACGTATCCGTTCGATAACGATTCCAATTTCACATAATCTTCCTTGCTGAACAATCCGTCGACCGAAGCGGTTGCTTTCGGAATGGCATTTGCAGAAATGGCAATCCAGTTTACGCCGTTATAGCGATAGGTAAAATCGGTATCTTTGACGTTGACCGTCCATCCGTCTTCGGGATTGGGGTATGCTGCAGGAATATCATCATATGTATCTACCGATTCTTTCCAGTCAATATTTGTTTCAAGCATTGAGAGTTTATTGTCTATTTCCGATGCAGTATACAGGGAAAGCAGCTTATTTTTTTCCTCAGAAGTGTAGCTGGCGGTAGTTTGGTCAAGTATTGTCTTATTTTCATGGACATGTTTTTTGTTGTACGAATCCTTCCATTGTTCTCGTTCAACGGAAGTAATATGACGTAAATGATCCTGTACGTGGGTAATCAGATTTGCTATCGCAGCAGAAATTTTCCCGAAAGCTGTGGATAAAGGCTCACCGCTTTCTAATTCAGACAGCAGATCTGCTTTTTTGTATGTGGGCGCCTGTTCATTTGTTGTGACATTTGGGACGTTCCCTAAACCGATTTGTTCTTTTGTTACTTTGTGCGGATTAGAAAAATCGGAAAGGTGAGAATTTAAATTATTTTTTAAATGCTTGAAATGTAATATAAGCCAGTTGATCACGGACTGTTTTTTTGTTTCTATATTGCGTTTATCGCAGGGATTCTTCTGCACTGAAATCTGGAACGGAATGGTGGAAAGTATTGTTTTATCGGATGAATTGTACATAACAATTTTAGCGCATACCGTACCGGATTCAGATAAAACGTCACTGTCGAGCGTTGCCGATATGATATTGTCTGTAAAATAGCAGTCTTTGATAAAAGAAGAGTTATCTCCCCGGTGGCCTTCCATTGTAATTTCAATATCCTGACTTTCTAGCATATACGGTTCACCTTGGTCGTAAAGGAGAAACTCAATGATTCTTGATCGGTTGTCTCCCTGCTGTGCTTTGATTACCTCATAGGAAGTAGGAGAGTAGAGGTCTATATGAATTTTTTTAATAACATTTTTCATAATATTATCTCCTGATTTAAAAATTATTGGTTTTCTGTGTGTTCTTGGTAAGATTTTTCATCTTTTTCTAATTGGTTTCTGTTCAGCATGTGGATTTCATTGTAAAAGTCTTTCAAAATATAATCCAGAAGGAAGACGGGAATTCCGGATTCGTTGACCAGGTGTACAAGATCCTGTTTAAATTGTTCGATTTGTAAGGTGATTGGTTTTTCCATAGTTTATGTTCTCCTTTGCGTAATAGTAGGTTGGAAACTTTTGGTTTATGTTTGGATGTGTTCTTTATTTTGTTTTTTCTTTACATATTTTGAAAATAGGATTATATTTATATTAGTATTTTCAGATGGTTATATTTCTATATTAAAAAATGAAGGAGATTTATATGCGTGGAAGGATAAGTAGGGTGAAGTGGTTTTATATTGTTTGTTTTATGATGATTTTGGTTTGCTGGAGGGGGATGGATGTCAGTGCAGAAGAAACTGAAATTGATACCAGTGCATTTAAGTATGAAGAAAATGCAGACGGTACAATCAATATTACCGATTGTAATGAAAAGGAAGAAACGCTCGTTATTCCTTCAGAAATTGATGGTAAAAGAGTAAGAGCTGTAAAATTGAATTTTGATAATGATAGATGGGAATCTGAATGTCAAATCAAGCGCCTGGTTATTTCAGAAGGAATACGTGATATAATGAGAAATGCTTTTTATAATTGTAAAAGTTTAGAACAGGTTGTTTTCCCAAGTACCCTTAAAATGATTGGGGATTATGCTTTTTCAGACTGTGTCAATATCAAGTTTGTTAATTTGCCGGAAGGTCTAATTGATATTGGAAAAGAAGCTTTTCATGGCTGTAGAAGTTTAGAAAGTATTTCTTTTCCACGTAACTTAAAAAAACTTGGAGAGTGTGCATTTTTTTCGTGCAGTTCCCTGTTGAAAATCACTGTTCCAGGCAGTTTGAAGACGATTTCCCGCGGCGTTTTTTATAATTGTTCGAGTCTCCATGAAGTAGAACTGGAAGAAGGAGTTACAACTATAGAAAATATAGCCTTCTTATATTGTAATAAATTACAGAAAATAACTATTCCAAAAAGTGTAACCTATATAGATAACAGTGCGTTTGCAACCTTGAACCCGCTGACAAACGGCATTATTTATGCAGATCCAAATTCTTACGCAAGAATATTTGCACAGGAAAATAAAATAAAATTTATGTGCCTGAATACTCATTTATGGGATAATGGGACAGTTGCAGATCAATCATCTTTAGGCAGCGGCAAAAAGAAATACACTTGCACCTATAGATGTATCGCCTGTGGGAAACAGAAAACGGGACAGGCTGCTATTCCTAAAAAAGGAAAAAAGTCTGAGGACTCCATTTCCAAACATGTTTATAAAGTTACCAGGACAGGATTAAAAAACGGTACGGTTGAATTTGTAAAAACAAGAGACCAAAAAAATTTGATTATCATTCCGGACAAAATAAAGATAGATGGAATCAGTTACAAAGTGACATCTATTGGAAAAAATGCATTTAAGGACAATAAAAATATAAAGAGAATAACGGTAGGAAAGCATGTGACGGAGATCAAAGCAAATGCATTCCGGGGATGCAGGAATTTAAGTTCCATTATTATCCAGTCTAAAAATCTTCAGAGGGTAGGCAAAGGAGCATTGAAAGGGATTCAGGCAAAGGCGAAGATAAAGGTTCCGTCAAATAAGCTGGAAGGTTATAAAAAATATTAAGCAAAAAGGGACAGAAATTGACTGTAAGAATAACGGAGTGATGGTAGAGAAAATGTGCGATATTCTGTTGCTCTGGTAAATTTTGCCGGGTTTTTTAGCGTTGTTTCGCCGATTGCCATTTTAACCGATTTCCAGTTGTCATCTGTAAACGCTATGGTATTTCCGGTGATCCAAAGCTGTTTGTTTCCATACAATACTTCTTTGTCTATGCGGCTGCAGAGGATGCCGGAGGACGAGACCTCCTTGTTTTCATTATTCATGATCATGGGCTTCCCGGTATCCAACAGTTCTTTTCTTCAGGTCATGCGGGCGGTAGGAAAAAAGGGCTGTTTCATGCTGCTGTCATACAGGAAATGCTTCTGTTTGGGTTTAAAATCCTAGATGAATATGAGCTGATACGACATTTTTCCCTTTAAATATTTTAGTAGTATATATCTTAGTATATTGATAGAAAATAAAAAGGAGTTTAGTTGGGTAAATTAAAATATCTTCTCAGTATTTGCTTTATATTTATATTCATTTGTCTTGATAGAACTGATGTCAGTGCAGAAGAAAACAAAACTGATACCAGTGTATTATATGGTATCTTTAGGAACCTGCATACTTGCGTAATAAAATGGAATTTCTCCTTTGAATATGATTTGAGATTTGACATTCTTCCCCTTTACAAATTTTTCTGATAGGAATATACTTTTGATATAGAATGGTTTTAATACAAATTTTTTAGTATGATGGGGGGATTTTTATGTGTCAGATTATCAATAAAGTGAAATGGTTGATTATTCTTTGTTTTATGTTTCTGTTGGTTTTCTGGAAAGGGATGAATGCTAATGCCGAAGAAGCAGTAAATGATACAAGCATATTTGAGTATGAAGAAAATGTAGACGGTACAATCAATATTACTGATTGTAATGAACAGGAAGAAACGCTCATTATTCCTTCAGAAATTGATGGGAAGAGAGTAAAAGCTATAAAATTGAATTATATCAATGATAGACGAGAATCTGAGTGTCAAATAAAGAGGCTGGTTATTTCAGAAGGAATAAATGATATAATGAGGAATGCTTTTTATAATTGTAAAAGTTTAGAACAGGTTTTTTTCCCAAGTACCCTTAAAATGATTGGGAATTATGCTTTTGAATATTGTAATAATTTACGAGAAATTAATTTTTCCGAAGGATTGGTTAGCATTGGAGAACATGCATTTGATAGTTGTTATAATTTAAAGAATATTACTTTGCCAAATAGTTTAATTAGTATTGGCAAAGGAGCTTTTGTACAATGTCGTTCTTTATCTAAAATTATTATTCCAGGAAATTTAAAAGTTATACAACGTAGTACATTTTTTAATTGTATCAGCCTCCAAGAAGTAGAGATAAAAGAGGGGGTTAAATATATAGAATCCGCATTTGTATACTGTGTTAGATTGCAAAAAGTAATAATTCCAAAGAGTGTGATAGAAATAGAAACAGGGGCATTTTGGTATCCAACCATACAAGATATATTGCCAAATATAATATTTTATGCAGATCCGAATTCCTACGCAAGAATATTTGCACAGGAAAAAAAAATAAAATTTATGTGCCTGAATACCCACTTATGGGATAATGGGATGATTACAGGTCAGTCAATATTTTCAGACAGCAGCAAAAAGAGATACACTTGTACCTATAGATGCATTGCCTGTGGGAAACAAAAAACAGGAAACGTTTCTATTCCTAAAAAAGGAAAGAAGTCTGTGGATTCCGTTTCGAAACATGTGTATAAAGTTACCAGGACAGGATTGAAAAACGGTACGGTGGAATTTATAAAAACAAGAGATAGGAAAAGTAGCATTCAGGTTCCGGACAAAATAAAGATAGATGGGATTAGTTACAAAGTGACATCAATTGCAAAAAATGCACTACAGAATAATAAAAATCTGAAAAGCATAACGGTAGGGAAGAATGTGATGGAGATCAAAGCAAATGCATTCCGGGGATGCAGGAACTTAAGTTCAATTATTATCCAGTCTAAAAACCTTCAGAGAGTAGGCAAAGGGGCATTGAAAGGGATCCAGGCAAAAGCGAAGATTAAGGTTCCGTCAAATAAATTAGAAAGTTACAAAAAGATATTAAGCAAAAAAGGACAGAAATCGACTGTAAAAATAACAAAGTGATGGTAGATTTTTTGTTTGGGCACGTCAGTTTTTACAATTCTTTCTATGATGTTATCACTTTGTGCGACAGCCCCATTTTTGTGAATTATTGTTTTAAAGATTTGACCTCCTGCTCGGTTATCCGGATTTTTTACAAATATCATTTCTGTTTGGATTCAAGCGGCGGGATGGTATGTTTAGAAATCTATATGTTTGATTAATTGCATGAACAAAATTTCTGGCTGGGCTAAAACAAAGTCGATATTTTTACCTTTACATATTTTTTAGATAGGAATATACTTGTAATACCTAGTAGTTTTGGTATGGTTTTTATTAATATGATGAGGGGGATGTTATGTGTAGAATGATCCGAAAGGCAAAATGGTTAAAGGTTATTTGTTTTATGTTTATTTCTGCTTTTTTTACTGGCACTGATATCGGTGCGGAAGAAGCCGAAATTGATACCAGTGTATTTGAATATGAAAGAAGTCCAGTGTATGGACAGTGGGACGGTACATATACAATCACTAAATATAATGGGACAGATGAAACCGTTATTATTCCTTCTGAAATTGATGGGAAGAAAATCAAGCGTATTGGAGATCTTGCTTTTGAAGCATGCGAAACAATCAAACATTTAATTGTTCAAGAAGGAATATCTGAAATAGGTTTAGATGCATTTGATTTTTGTAAAAATTTAGAAACAGTAACGCTTCCAGAAGGAATAACTGATATTGAGTATTATGCATTCAATAGTTGTGAAAAACTTAAAAAAATTAATATTCCAAATACAGTAGAAAAAATTAACGATGGTACATTTTATAAATGTAAGTCTTTGCAAGCGATCAAGCTTCCAGAAAGTATAATTGAAATAGGAGATTCGGTATTTGCATGTTGCAGTGATTTAAGTTTTATAGAAATCCCAGATGGATTAGTCTCAATTGGTGATTGTGCATTTTGTGGATGTGATTCTTTAACAGACATAACATTGCCAGATACTATTAAATATATTAGACAAAATGCTTTTCAATCGTGTATAGAATATGATAATGGAGGATTTGCCCCAATTGGAAAGGTTCTTAAAAATCTTGTTATTCACGCAAACGCCGATTCATTTGCAAGGGTATACGCTAAAAAATATAACATAAAATTCAGGTGTTTAAATTTCCATGATTGGAATGAAGGTATTATTACAATAAATCCAACCTTAATAAATAAAGGACAGAAAACATTTACATGTATCGCATGTAATTTAAAAAAGACAGAGGAAGTACCAAAACTGGATTTGCCACAAAAAGGAAGAAAAATCACAGATGATAAGTCGAAAAATACATACAAAGTAAACTGTCCTGCAATCCAAAATGGCACAGTTGAATTCACAGCTTCAGATACAACCAAAAGATCAATTACTATTCCAGAATCTGTTATTATTGATGGGGCAGTATATAAAGTAACTTCTGTTTCAAAAAACGCATTTAAAAATAATAAAAAAATTAAGAAAGTTACAATAGGGAAAAATGTTAAAACGATTGGCTCAAATACTTTTTCAGGATGTAAAAACCTGAGAACGATTATTGTAAAGTCGAAACAAATAAAAACCGTAGGGAAAAATGCGTTTAAAGGCATCCATTCAAAGGCAGAAATCAAGGTTCCTAAGAAAAAACTGAAATCTTATAGAAAAATGTTTTCCAAAAAAGGTTTGAAAGATTCGGTAAAAATTATAAAATAATCCAAGCTAAAAGGCAGCCTAAAGAATGCAGGCTGCCCTTTTGTTTTTTATTTAAGAGTTCTCTAAATTATCTATCTTCTCTTCTAATCTCAATAACCTTTCTTTTATGTCCTGGTTTTCTTTGTACAGGTTTTGAATCATAAAAGTATTTAAAGCAATAAACTCATCATACCTGAGAGAGTAGATATAAACATCATGGCCATTTTCATCTTTTTCTATTTGGCTTGTTGTATTTCCATATTCATCCTCTGTCTCAATTATTTTAACATCTTTACAGAATCCTGCGAAATCTAAATCTGTCAGTCTGGCTTGTTTCATAGCGTTTTCTACATCTTGGCTTATAAAACCAATATGCGTTCTTCCTGACTTGCCATCTTTAAATCTAAAAGATACAGGTTGCAGTAAAGAGAAGAATTTCATGTGTTTTTCTGTTAATGGTTTTATATCGGATTTTAGATTGTGATCAGAAGTTGTAATCTGTCCTGTTTCTGAATGTATATTTGCTTTATTTAAGTATACCTCTTTGCATTCAAATGTTATTTGATAAGAATTGATTCTTATTTTTGGTATTCTGTTGCCAGTTAAAAAATCAAATTCTTCGTCTTCTCTATAAAATATTCCAGTTCCCATATTTTGATTAAAGCTAATATCTATAAACCATCTATAAGATAAAGGGGCATATTTTGCTGTTATAAGATCAACTGTATGATTTCCATAGTATATTTTATAGCATTCTTTTGCTGAAATGGAAGTTGCGTCTATTTCTCCTTTAAAAAACCCATCCCCATGTTTATCAACCCCCATGACCAGATCGCGTTTGTCATGTTTAGAGATGTTGAAAATAAATTCTTTCTCCTCAGTATTGACATTAAAAACCGTCCCGTTTGGGTTGATTTCTACGCCGACTCCAGCATTATTCGGTACATTTCTCTGGTCTTTGATATAGAGATACCCGCCGCCGATCTTGGGCGATATTACATAATCGGAACCAATTTCTGTAGTGGGAGAGCCGGTAAGCGCGGCGTTGACCTTGCGTTTAAATTCTGATAAACCGCTGATGTCCCCCATGCCCGGAGGGTTCACTCCGTTCCAGGAGATTGTGCCCTTGTCAATCTTAATCCCGTTTTCCGTGATGCATACACTTTTATCTTTGGTTCCAATGTAGAGTTTATTCCCGGCAATTAGGTTCCCAATGATGTTTTCGGCAAAGATGCCGTACTGCGTTTCTTTGCTTTCTGTCAGAGGGTGCCGGAAAGTGTTTTCACCGATTGCAACCCGCACGGACTTCCAGTTGTCGTCTGTAAACGCCATCGTATTCCCGGTGATCCGGAACTGCCTGTCCCCATAGGAGCCTTCGTCGTTCATGCATTTTCCTATGATCCCGGACCGGGTGATTGTGATCTCCTTGTTTTCACTGTTTGTGACCATGTTTTTTCCGGCGTCCAGCCCGTTTGTTTCTATCTCCTGCAGCTTTTGTTCCGCCTGGTTTCCTTTTTCTGCCTGCAAAACCGTGGAAGGGTAGCTTTCCGACATCTGGGCAGCCTGCTGCAGTGTCTGCCGGACGGTTTGGGCTGTGCTGCTTACCACGTCAACATGTTCTGCAAAGGTGACCTGTACCTCATGCGCCGTTTCGCCGTGAAACTCGATCCCGGCGATGCGGAGTTTTAGGACCTCGTCTTCGGTGCGGATCCGGATGTAGTTGTAGAGTGCAAATTTATCATACAGCGGCTCAAATTCCGGGAGGGCAAAAAGGTTGTGCAGGGAAGCGGAGGCGGTTCTCTGGAGCCGGCATGCCTTTTTGGCTTCCCTGTGGGCGGCATCCAGCAGTTCTTTTGCCTTTTCGAGGCATTCCGCCGTGTCCAGTCCTTCGGAAGTGTAGCTGTTGTTTGTGTAGGCGTCCTCCCTGCGGTACTTGCAGAATTCCGCATACAGGCTGCCAAGGCATGTTTTCAGGTCGTGCGGCTGATAGGAAAAGAGGGGCTGTGCCATGGCGCTGCTTCCGTACAAAAATTCCTTTTGTTCAGATTCGAGCGTTTGAATCCGCCCGTTCACGTTTTCTATGTCCGCTTTCCGTTCTTCCATGGCTTGTTCCACGGTCTTAAGACGCGTCTCATACCGGGAGTACAGGGGATCCTGGCTGTCGGAGGTTTCTGTTTTCCCCAGGCCGATTAAGACGCTGATACAGGAATTGTAGCCGTCATAGAAGGATTTCAGGCGGTTCAGGGAATATTGCCGGAAATGGTTCAAGAGATCTTGTTCGTTCATTTCTGCAACACTAAGGTCAACGCCGAGCATGGAGCCTTTGGCGAGCTCCTTTTCAATTTTCTGCCTGGCAAAAGCTGCCGGGTCTTTCGTTACCTTGATTGTGATGATGTTTCCCAAAGAAGCGTCGGCGGGATAGGCATCTTTTTCGCCTGCATGGCGGATGACCTGAAACTTTCCATGCCAGGTCTCGCTTGAGCTATGATAGGAGGCGGTATCTCTCAGAATTTTTACGTCAAATCCGGAACTGGTGAGGATCTGTGCATATGCCTCGATATTATTGGTGACGCCTGCAAAGAGGTTGTCGTTATAAGTATTGACGGAGGATACCGCAACAGAGAAGCCTTTGGCGGTCAGTTTCGCAACGAGAGCTTCGTACTGCTCTTTTGCGTCTGCCGGAGTATTTTCGCCGGACGGTTCCGGCATCATGGCGGATTCGTAACGGGCGAGGTCATCATATGCCCTGCACAGCCTGGTATAAATGCCGTTTTCCCCATAATAAGCATCCTGCGTGTTCTGGTCCTCCATCATTGCCTGGTACTCCTGCAGCCGTTCCCGGAGGGCTTTCGGCATGTCGTCATACTGGAATTGTGAGAAACGGTAGACATAGCCCGAGCCGTTTGGGTTTACCGCCCGGAGCAGGTCTGTAATCATGTCGTCCCCGCCTTCCACGCGGAAGCAGTTTTTTATGCCGTCTTTGTTGGAGGAAAGGGTAATCTCGCTGGAAAGCCTTGTTTTTGAGACGAGGACGGCAGTATCTTCGCCAATCCCTGCGACCGTAAGATTACCGGTCTCAGGATCGAAGGCGTCCTCGCATAAGCTGTAGCAGTTGATTTTGCGGTCTATGGTGTCAAAGAGGAAAGCGACGTTGCATTCCTTTGCAACGGTTTCGGTCAGAAAGTCATAGATACTTTCCCCGTCTGCGGTGAAAGATCTCTGGAAGGACGAGACGGGTTCCGGTGCTTCTTCTTCATCCAGTGCGATGCAGGGCGTTACATACCCGATGGACCAGTGGGGAGCCTTGTCCGCAAGCACGCGGTGAAGGAGAGAGTGCTCTGGATCCTTCTGGTTGTAAAATACCGTGGGGGTGAAGGTTTCTTCCTTGTCAATATCTTTATTGCTGTAATCCGTTGCGGACATGTCTCCGGCGTCCGCGTCATTGACATAGAAATCGCGGAGCATGATTTGAGTAAGTTCGGTCTCTAAAGAGACGCCGTGGATGAATTTGACGGTTTCCGCACTGTCCGTATAATCGACGCTGATCTCAAACTTGCCAAATCCTTCTACATATACGATTTTTAAGTCTGTGAGCATATCCCAGACAGGGCAGGGCTTTCCGTCGGCAAATTTATGGACTTCAAAACAGATTTCATCGAGGGCATTGGCGGAGAGGGAGACATGCCAGTTTTCAAACCTGCCGATTTTGCCGATGGGCTGAAAGGTTCGGTTCATGAGAAGAAGGGAAGGGGGTTCTACCTTCCCGGTGTAACGGTCCGTCCGGATGATCCGGCAGGGCTGTCTGATTGTTTGTTTCATGTGAGTTCGTTCGCCTCCTTTGGTTAATTTAGGATAACTTCATTTGTGGGAGTAATCGTCGTCTCCACCGAAAGCAGCGGAAGATGACGGATACAGTATTCGTATTTGGCGTCGCCGCTGTGGTTGCCGCCGATGCCTTTGTACGCCGTATGCAGATGGGTAAATTCGTCCAGTTCATCTTCCGGCACGCCTCCTATGGAGATATAGTATTTATATTTTTCATGGATCCGGTCGGCTAAAACTTCTCTCTGGGCGTTCATCAGCCGTTGGATATCTGTTTGATAGGTTTGCTGCAAAGCGGCAAGTGTCTGCGATGTCTGTACAAGGAGACGGTGCTCTTCCTGTCGTTTCCGGTTTGCCCTGGTTTCTATTCCGAATGTCCGGACAATCCATTCCCACGCAGAGGCTGCGGATTTTGCGGCTGCCAATATGATACAGACGGAAAGGATGAAAGAAGGGATGTCAATGGCTGTCAGTTCCCGGATCGCTTCCATGGCATGGTATCCGTCTGGTTCATGGTATTTTGTTTCAGGTCATAGAGCACTGTTCCGATCATTCCGTCTAAGTATTCGTCAAAGTCTTCATTGGCTGCTTTTAAACAGCGGTACGCCGTGTTGGTCAGCGCGCAGACGGTTTTGGCTTTGGCAAGCTCCCTGACTTCGTTTTGTTTTTCTTTGGTCCAGACCGTAGTTCCCTTCATATCCTTTACAATGGTCTCGTAGACGTCTTTGACAGCCCTGGCGGCATTTTGGTATAAAATATCCGTATATTGTTCCAGTTGTTTTGTTTTCGCCCAGGCGCGGATCTGTGCGCCCGCATATGCGGTCAGAGGGAGTAAAAGAGCGCTCCATATGACCGAAAAGATCTGCGCCCAGTCGATTTCCGTTATGATGTGATGCATGTAGTTACCTCCGAATTATTGAATGCCGATTTGAATGGCGTCGATGGCGCTGCCAAAAATACCGGCGTATTTGCTGCTGTTTGTTTTGGAGTATCCTTTGATCCAGTTTCCCCATTTGTGGTCGGATATTCTGTGGACGCGGTATTTTAACGTGCCGGTAATGCCTTTTGCTTTGATTGCGACCGCGTCGATGGGTGTTTTGGAAGAACCGGCGTATTTGCTGCTGTCCGTTTTGGAATAGCCGTGGATTTCGCCTCCCCATCTGCCGTCTGTGCGGTGGGCGGTATAGGTGATCGTTCCTTCGTTGAGCCGGATGGCGATTTTGTCGACGGGCTTGCCGAAGACGCCGGAATATCCCATGGAATTGTTGTTCTGGTATCCGGTGATTTCATTTCCCCACCGGCCGCCCGGAATACGGTGCGTTATATAAGTGACTTTGGTTTTTTCGCGGGAAGAAGAGGGAAGGGAGGAAGATACGGGGGTTAAAAACAGCTGTTTTTCGGCGTTTCTGCGGCTGGTTAAGCCGGATAAAATGCGGCCGCCGGCTTTATTATAAGCCGGAATTTTTTCTGCAATGGCAGAAATGCTCCGGGTTCCGTTTGCGGTCAGTTGGTCGATGGAGCCGATGTTATATGCGAAAGAGACGAGCGCGTCAAATTGGTTTTGGTTAAAGCGGTATTTGGCGTCGTATTTGTTTACTTTGGATTCGTAGGCTTCCAATCCTTTTTTCAAAAGGGATTCTGCTTTGGACTGCGTAATTTTTGTATCCATTGTCAAGGGATTTCCGTCGATGGGTTTTGTCCATCCGTATCCGATGGTGATGACGCCGACGGCATCTTGATATGCGGACAGCCTGCAGCCTTCAAATTTTTTGATGAGTTTTATACCGCTGTTTGAAATTTTTCGTGGCATATCGAAACTCCTTTCTGTTGCATGATACGACAAGTTGTTTCTGCGTGTAAAAAAATGGGATAACAAAGCGGTTTGCCTGTTATCCCATTTCTGCGGTTATGACTGCGGTGCGTCTTCTTTATTTTCTTCCGGAGCTTCTGTGTGCTCCTCGTCGATCAGAATAAGATCTAAGATGTTGTTGTCCGCGTCTGCTAACAGATCGCAGGTGATCGTGACCGTACCCGGGTCTCCGTTGTTGGAGAACGATAAGCTTAAATTGCTCTGCGGCGCGCATTTTGCGGCAACCATCCGGTACGGAAGCAGTTTGCCGTCTTCCGTCTGCATGACCGTATCGCCGTAAACGATAAAGTTTTTCGGCATGCTCGTAGATTTGACGTTGATCCTCTCTACGCCTTCGGCAACGGATTTCATGTAATAGACGATGACTTTTTCGCCTGCATCAAGCGCGGTATCCAATGTAATGGCTGCGCCGGAAATCGTGCAGCCCAGCTTCGTTCCGCAGTCGTCATCCTGTGCGTATACATAAACGCTGCCTTCGACCGGCGTTTCTTTTAATGTGATGACTTTTCCGGTTTCGTCTGCAGAAAGTACGGCTCTGGCAACAAATTCGGCAGACGTTTTCCTTTCGCCGCCCGTGATCAGCTGCCACAATTTGACGGTCTGGATCTGCGTCTCAATGGTAAGCGTACCGCTCTTTTCTCCTGCGAAGCGTACGCGTTTTGGGTATCCTTTTCCGCCGTAGGCGAAAGTGGATTCTCCTGTTAATTCGGTTGTGCTTACATTTGCGAAGTCTAAGTTTAAAAACGGTACTTTATTTTCATAATCGACGAAAATAAGATCACAGACTTCACGGTTTGCCATGTTTTTGGTTGACATAATAGTTCCTCCTTTTTTTGATGAGATTAGTGTGGTTGGTATATTCTTTGAAACCATGCGGCTGCGTCAAACGAGTGGTCTTTGTCACCCCATGCGGCAACGCTCATGGATTGAATATCGTAGATGTTGTTGGCGGAAAGACGTGCAAAACAGTCATAGAGCTGGAATATAGTAAGATCCCAGATATTCAGAAGATTTAATGACGGGCTTTTGCCTGCGACGGCGGAAATGATATTTCCCAGGTCCATCGTATCGTCTGCTTTTGCGTGCGCCGCTTTCTGCGCCCTTCCTTTTTGAAGTTTTTTCATGATTTCGGAAGCTTTTTTATTTTCGATTTTGGACGGATCCTCCTGCTGCATGGATTTGATGTTATTTCTCTGAAAGATGACGTCGCAGATTTTGGGATAGGATTCTCTGGTCACGGTGCCCGTGGTTTCCTTTCCGGTTTTAAGGAAAAAGCAGTTGTGTCTGGGAGAACAGACGACTTCTTCCTGTATAAAAAAGTTCAGTACATGCTGTAATAACAGAGCAGACGGCTCCATTGACAAAAACAGCTCAAAATCGTCCATAGATAATACGGTCAGGTATTGGCGGTAGTTTTCGATTCCCAGAGCGGCAATTTCCCGCAATTTCGGAGAGAGGATGCCTCCTGCGCCCGGTACAACGACGGGACGGTTTGAGAGCAGTTCAAAATAACTTAATTTCAACATATCACCTCCGAATGATTCTTCTCGCATGTCATGCCGTTATGCGCTGTAACAGAATGCAGACGGCAATACTGCAGAACATGCAGCACTGCCGCCTGCTGTGAGAAATGAAACGGCATGGTAATCCACTACTGTACATATAACAACAAAAAAACCTTCGGCAGCCGGTTGGATTCGGAGCAGAACGTGCGTTCTTTAAATCAAACATTCCTTATTCTGCGCAAAGATTCTCTTGTTTTTTCCCGGTTGCGGATGACGCGGCATTGGCTGCAGTAAAGAATACGGTTATTTGTTTTCTCCATCAGCCTGCCGCAGAGGCGGCAGGTTACATAGGTTTTGTTCCTGCCGCGTTTGATGCCGTAATACGCTTTGCGGTAATTGCTCATGTAGCCGGAGAGGCTTTTGCAGAAATACCGGATATAAAAATGATCTTCTTCTATAAAATCATACATGGTTGCAAAAGAGGTTTCACTTTCAAAGTGTTCGATTGACCGGCAGTTGTCAAAAATTCTCCGTAAAAAAGTTTCCGTCAGTTTTTTGTAATCGTTCCAGGACAGTTCCATTTTTGCTTGCCGGCAGACCGTATAGAGCTGCTCTGCCTGTTCCATTGCCGCACGTATGTCCTCTTCACACTGCCCGGGATCTTTTTCTATTCCGCTGATCCATTGGTAGTAGAGTCTTTTTGGTGTGGCAAGCAGGTGTAAATAGGCTTGTTCCAGAATAATTTCTTTGTCAAAATATCTGGAATAGAGGTTGTTGATTTTTTGCCGGATCAGCGAACACCAGTCGGTTTCTTTTGTTTTGGACTGATACCCTTTGTATGTGATTTGGTTCCATCTGCCAAACATCTGTCCCGGGGCGGTATTGCGCAGATCTTTACGGACCGAAAAGCGGATGTTCTTGTAATAGGTTCTTCGCTTGTTTTCACATGCCCAGAGCATTTGACAGAAGGACGCAAAGATCTCGTTTTGCTCCGAAACGGAAGCTGCATTTTGATAATCTTCTATGATTTCATACAGATAACGTGTGATGATTGCCGCCTCCTTCCATCTGATAATATGTTCCAAGGTATTCATAAGAGTCTTTGGTTTGGCAGGGAAGCTCCGTAATGGAAAGCGTCTGCTGTGCGCTTGTGTTTTGGTTTAAGTTTTTTAGGATATAGTCGCCGTATACCGTCCATGCCAGGGCTTTGCTGACGGACAGGCTGTTGTAAGAGGCTTTGATCACGTAGTTGGCAATGACCTCTTCACTGCTGTTTAGCTGGGAGGCAAGCCGTTCTTTCCACTGGCTCATCCAGGCGTCCATGGAGTAGGCGTTTGTGTGCGCCCATCCAAGTTTCATCTGTTCCCGGAGCGTTGCAGCGTATGCATTGATGTTTCTGCGCACAGTGCGGAGGATCGCTTTATCCGACAGATCCAGATCATGATTTAAGATCAGGCTGCGAATTTCTTCCAGATGGCAGGCGGGTTGGTTCCACAGGATATGATTTCTCTCCCATGTACAGATGTAGTGGCACAATTCGTTCATGGGTGAGGGAGAGTGGTATGCATTGTACGGTAACTGATCTTCTTTTGCTTCGATGGATTTGTTTTTTTCCCGTAAGTTTTGATAGGTTTTCATTTTGTCCGGGTAGTGATAAAGCAGGAAATAGGGCAGTTGTTTGATATGTTTTTTCAGTCCGCTGTTCATATGCCAGCGGAACCCGGTTTTTAAAAAGTCAATTTCTTTTCCCTGGAACACGCGGAGCAGCGAGGCGTAATCGTCGTATTTTTTTTGGAGCGAGACGTCTTTGGTATATTTATTTTCAATGCTGGTTGCGGCGTTTGTAATTTCTCCGATCCGGCTGTCTCTGGTCATAATCTCGTATTCCACTATGTTTTCTTTTGTATAGGGTTTGGGCATGGCGGACGCTTTGTCGTTCAGGTCTAGGATAATGGGTTTCTCTATTTTGGCATGGATAACGGCAGGATCGTTGCAGAGAAAGAAAATATCTCCGTCAAAATCGGCGCCTCCCTGCTGTTGTGCGGAGATGTCGTACATATTAAACATGACGATATCCTGGTCTTTGAAGTGGGAAAACCATCGGTTCAGGACGTCGTTTTCGGCGATCGCCGCCCGGTTGACTTCGGAAGGGTCGACGAGCGGAGAACGGAACGATACGATGTCTCCACAGTCAAAATTTCCACTGTATAATTCCCGTTCGCGCAGACATCCGGCGGGCGTTTCGCCGACGGCATATTGCAGGTAGCCGATCATGTCGCCGACGCCTGTATGGTAAAAGCCGGAGCAATAGATTTTTCCGATTTTTGCCTCGTCGATGGCTTTTTTTAATTTCCGGTATAAAAACCGGCGGACGGCGGGGTCCTCTAACATGACATCGTGACACATGGCGGCTGTTGCATACCGGCTCTGTACGCTGCCCGGTTCGGTATCGGTGATGCCCAGAAATTTACAGACATAAAATTTATCTCCCTGTAGGATTTTCTCAAAGAGATCTGTCGTATATCTGGCAAGGCGGATGATCGGTCCGTCATTGGAAGGATCTAAAATATCGTAATCTTGCAGGGCTTTTTTCTCCCAGCATTCGATATATCTGGGATTCCATAAATTCAGGCACTGCAAATATTGGAAATTCATGCGCGTGTATTTTTGCAGGGATTTGATATGGTGGCTGTATTTGCTGATTCCAAGCTTGCACCGGTATTTGCCAAGCGTCTGCATATACCGTGTCCATGCGTCGTTTCCGTATGTTTCCTGAAAGACGGCATGTCCTTTGAACATGGAGGTATTCCAGATACAGTCGATCGTATCGATCTTGTGCGCGGTTCCGTAAATATCGGTAATGTGTGTATACCCCCATTCTTTTAATAGTTTACGGAACGGAACATACACGGAGTATCCTTTGATAAAAGGAAGCCGGACCTGTACGCCTGCCGCGTTGTAGTCAAGTCCCAGCTGTGCGCTTACGGTTTCCATAAAATCTCGTTCATGGCATCCGCACCCGTCAAACGGGGAAATGGTCAAATCCCGGAAGCCTTCTTTGACTTCTCTGGATGTATACGGTTTGGTTTCGCCGCTGTCTGGATCCGTAAATTCTTTCTGGGTTTCGGAGACGTATTTGATCCACTGGCTGCGCAGCGTTTTTTCATATTCGCCGATGATGACGATGTTGGGCATATAATCACAGATCGGTGTACAGGAGCTGAACAGCAGGCATCTCTGCGCTTCATATTTTGAAATAATGCATGATTGGACGGGGATGTCCATTTGAGTGACCGCATATAATTCTTCATAGATTTCGTCGCACACGAAAGCGGTAATGCCTTCCTTTGCCTGTGATGCCGATTTTCCGAATCGGCGGTAATGGACGCCGTTATAATAAAAGCCGTCTGTGAGCAGTTTTCGCAGCGCCGCTTCCTGTTTCGGATTCTTTTTTGCCACAACAAGGATGATTTCCCGTAAATGGGAAACTTGCGTTCCCCGGATCCGTTCGATCTGATCGAACAGAAGCGAGGGGGACTGTGTGATTCGGTATCCGCGTTCGATTTCGGTTTCTTTGGAAATCGTGATATCAAATGTTTGTTCCAATACTTCTTTTACCGGAATTTTTATCAGCGTATATTGCATCATTGTCTGTCTCCTTTCCATATTTCCTGGTATTTCGCCTGTATCGCCCTGTTTTGGGCGAATCTTTGGCATTCCTGGTCAAATTTCTGATCGGATGAGATTCTTTCTGCAAGATCGGTAAGACTGAGTTTCCGGTCAAAGTCGCCTGCATAGATTCTTCCTCCAAAATGCAGAGGATTTTTTGCGGATCCATAGGTTTGGTACATAAATGGTTTCATACTGGTTGGTTCCCCTTTCTGTTCATTTGTTTTTCTGCAATTGCATTCAACAATTTCAAAAAAAATGGAACAATGGCGGATTGTGTATTGACAAACAAGAACACGAGTTCTATAATTGTACTAACGAATCGATCAGGCAGGTGAACAGAGTGGGAACATATGTAGAGTTTTATTGCAGAGATTACAACAAAGAGCTGAAAAAGCTGGTAGATCCTATGATCCGGAAGAAATTCGGATGGCTGGCACAAAAAGATTACGATGATTTCTATTCCGCTGCCGCGCAGGCGGTATGGGAATGCGAGATGACGTTTGACCCCCAAAAGCAGGTATCGTTTTTACAATATCTGATTCCGTGTATCGAACGCAGGTTCAAAAACCAGGTGACGTATATGAATCGGAAGAAGCGGATGCGGACGGATGAAAGGGGCAATTATCTCTATGACCTTTCCTTCGATGCGCCGACGGGAGAAGACGGCGTTGCGGTGCAGGAGAGGGTGCGGTGTGCGTTTGATATGGAAGAGGTGATGGAACAGAAGGAAACGTGGCAGAACGGCAGACTGGCGGCTTATATGAACGGGCTGTCCCGCCTACAAAAGGAGATTGTCAAGAGGAAGCTGATCGGTATGCGCGGTCCCGAGATCAAAGAGCAGCTGAATCTTGGCGATCGGCAATACAAACAGCAGTGCCGGGAATTGACGTCGTTTGCCAATGTCCGGCTGTTATATGCACAAGAGCAAAACGAAGAAGAGAGGGAGGAAGATAAAATGACACAGACACAGACGATGGAAAACTGCAAAACAGACAAGATTACGATTGCTTCGATGATCAAAAAGATAGAAAAGCGCACAATCCGGTTCGATCATCCCCTGCAAAGGGAATCGGAACAATGGACGCCTGCGATGAAAGGAAATCTGATCTCGGATATTTTACAGGGAAACCGGCTGCATCCGCTGGTGTTTGCGGAACAGATCATTCATGGGGCGGCGGTCATCTGGGATCTGGACGGAAAGCAGCGGTGTACGAACGCCTATCTGTTTTCCAAAAACAGTTATCCGATTTCCCGGAATATCCGGAGATGGATGATCCGTTATCCGGTTTTGCAGAAAGATAAAGACGGGAGAGACCTGTTGGATGAGAACGGCTATCCGCTCGTTGCGGCGGAAGAATTTGATATCAGGGGAAAACGGTTTTCGGAACTGCCGGAAGAGCTGCAGGACCGTTTCTTGGATTATAGCTTTAATTACGACCAGTATTTAAACTGCTCGGAAGAGGATATCGGCTACCACATCGAACGCTACAACGACGGAAAACCGATGACGGCGCCGCAAAAGGGGCTGACAAAGCTGGGCACGCAGTATGCCGAGCTCGTAAAATCCATTTCCGTGCTGCCGTTTTTTAAGAACACGGGCAGTTACAAAGCTTCGGAGTTTAAAAACGGAACGATCCAGCGCGTTGTGGTGGAGTCGGTGATGACGGCTAAGTTTCTGGATTCCTGGAAGAAGAACCAGGAAGATATGTGCAGATTTTTAAAAGAGGAGGCGTCCGTTTCGGATTTTGAAGCATTGAAAGAAATGGTGATCCGCCTGGACGCCGTCGTCACAGAAGAAACGGCGGCGCTGTTTGACTCGAAAGACAGTTTTTTGTGGTTTGGGCTGTTTGCTTCTTTTCTGGATCTGGGCCTGCCGGACGATGCGTTTATTTCATTTCTGGCGGAATTTGCAGAGACGTTGCATAAACGCCCGGTGGACGGAATGACTTACGATGCACTGTGTATCGACCAAAAGACGGGAAAAGTGAAATCCACGAAGGACCGGTCGGTCGTTGCGGGAAAAATGAACCTGTTAAAAAAACTGATGCGGGAATATTTTCTGGAATAATTTTTAAGACAAGTCATATATTGGACTAGGAGTTGATCATACATGAGACAGGAAATCTTACATATTATGCCGACGCGCTTTCGGGGAATGGTCAAAGAGGGTTTCAAAAGACAGCCGGACGCGGAAGAAATCCGGATTCGGGTCGGACAGGCGCCGGAGATTTTGGGACGGGACAAAAGCGTCTGGCTGCCCGAACCGGTTACGGCGGAAGATATCGAAGAGATGCTCACCTTTATCAGCCGGTATTCCATTTATGCGTATGAAGAAGAGATCCGGCAGGGATTTTTGACGATTGAAGGAGGCAGCCGGATCGGATTTGCCGGACAAGTACGCCTGCACGGCGGAACGGTCAGCCGCATGACCAATATCCGTTTTTTAAATATCCGGATCGCCAGAGAGCAGAAAGGCTGTGCCGGGGAGCTGATGCCGTGGCTGTTTGAAAACGGAGAGTTTTTAAATACGCTTTTAATCTCAAAACCCGGAGCCGGCAAGACCACCTGCCTGCGCGACATCGTGCGCCTGGTATCGGACGGCGGAGCGTACGGACCGGGAAGAAAAGTCTGTATTATCGATGAACGTTCCGAAATTGCCGCGTGTCATCTCGGTATTCCGCAAAACGATGTGGGGAAGCGTACCGATGTGCTGGACGGTTGTCCCAAGCAGGAAGGCATGCGCATGGCGCTTCGGAGCATGTCGCCGGATGTGATCGCGGTAGATGAGCTGGGCGGCGGCAAAGACGCCAGGGCAGTGGAAGAAATTCTTCTTTGCGGCTGCAGGCTGCTCGGCACAATACACGGTGCGGACATGGATCAGATTCTGCGTATGGCAGAGGTGAAGGAGATGTACCAAAAAGAATTATTCCAACGATATATCCTGATCGAACGGGAACCGGACGGCAGGCGGAAGTTTATCGTCTATAACGGGGAGTGCGTACGGCTATGTTAAAAGCGGCAGGGATCGTACTCATTTTAACAGGCGCCGTGGGATTCGGCAGGTATCTTTCGGTCAGTCTTGGCAGGTATGTTTCACAGCTGATTGAATGCCGGGAAATTTTTGTACAGATGGATGCGGGACGGGAATATCTGCGCCTGCCCTATGCGCAGCTGTTAAAAAGAACCGCGAAAGGAAAAGAAAAACTGTTTGCCGAAATCTTAACGGAAGTGGCGGATGAGATGGAGAAAAACAAAGAGGCCGACGCCGGAATGCTCTGGGAGCAGGCGTTTTGCAAAAGAAAACGAGAGATTTTGCTCGGAAAAGAAGAACAGGAGATTCTTTTGTCGCTGGCAAGAAGCCTTCTGTTGGAGACGGATCATACGCAGGTTGCCAAAATCTATTTTATGCAGCTTGAGGATACGATCAAACGAGCAATGGAGGAAAAAAAGGAGAAGCAGAAATTATATGGTACAGTCAGCATTCTGTTCGGTTTGTTTCTGGTAATCATGCTGCTGTAGAACGGATCGAGGGAGAAGCCATGAGCGTAAATTTAATTTTTAAGATTGCCGCGGTCGGAATTTTAGTCACCGTATTGAGTCAGGTGTTAAAACACAGCGGAAGGGAAGAACACGCGTTTTTGACAAGCCTTGCAGGTTTAATCATCGTGCTGTTTTGGATTGTGCCCTATATATATGAACTGTTTGAAACGATGCAGAAGCTGTTTTCTTTGTAGGGAGGGCATATGGATATTTTAAAAATCAGTATTTTGGGAATTCTGGCAGTCTTTTTTGCAGTCGTTCTGAAAAGTTACCGGCCGGAGTACAGCCAGTTTATCAGTATTGCCGTCTGCATCTGCATATTTTTGTTTGCCGTGACAAAGCTGGAACAGATTGTAGAGTATGCCGGGAAAATGCAGGATATGATTCACCTGGACGGCGCTTATATGGGGATGGTGTTAAAAATGATCGGTGTTACCTACATAGCGGAATTTGCAGCCAACATCTGCAAAGACAGCGGCTACCAGACGGTTGCCGGACAGATCGAGCTGTTTGCAAAACTATCGATTTTGGTGCTTGGAATGCCGGTGATCCTGGGATTTATGGAGACCATTGGAGAACTTCTTTGAAACGGTTTCCGGTCGGTATCCTGATTTTTTTACTGACCGTTTTCTGTCCGGTATATGCAGGCGCGGCGGAGACGGATACGTGGATGGATGAACTGGATTTTTCCGAAATCAGCGGATTTTTGGAAGATACAAAAGAAGCGCCCCTTTCGTTTGAAGAGTTGATTGAGGCGTTGCTGAACGGAGAGGGAGTTCCTTATGAAACCGTGGGAGAGTATATCCGAAAGCTTTTTACCGGCAGGATGGAAGAACATAAAACGCTTGTGTTCTGGCTGATTGCCGTATCGGCGGCTTTTTCCGTTTTAAAAAGTTATGCAAAAAGTTTTTCCAATTCCTATATATCGGAAATCTGCTTTTTTTTATGCTACTGTTTGATGATGGCGCTGCTGCTGGCGTCGTTTTCCGAAATGAACGAGACCGTATTGTCTACGGCAGAACGCATGGCGGGATTTATGAAAGCGCTGGTCCCCGTGTATTGTACCGCAATTTCGTTTTCTCTGCAGGTGAACGCTTCGGCGGCGGCTTACTCGCTGATCTTTACCGCGGTTTACTTGGTGGAATGGGCGCTCCGTTATGTGCTGGCGCCCCTTGTACAGATTTATGTGATGATGGAATTTTTAAATCATCTGACGGAAGAAGAGCGGTTTGGAAAGCTGGCGGAGATGATTGCCGACGCGGTTCGGTTTCTGTTAAAAGCGGCGGTCACGTTTGTCCTCGGCATCAATATCATTCAGGGGATGGTGGCTCCGGCGATGGACCGGCTGGCGGGGAACACGGTGGCAAAGACGATTCAGATGGTTCCGGGGCTCGGCAATGTGGCAAACGGCATGGGACAGATTTTTATCAGTTCGGGCCTTATGATCAAAAATTCCGTCGGGGCGGCGGCTTTGATTGTGCTGGTTATCCTCTGTGCGGTTCCGTTTTTGAACATGGCGCTGCTTGCCGCTTTATATAAGTGCCTGTCGGCGGTATTAGAGCCGATTGCCGATAAGCGGCTTTCCGGCGGCATGAATGGGATCGCCGTCGGAGGAGCGCTGTATTTGAAGATTTTAAGTACCTGTCTGATGCTGTTTTTTTTGACAATCGCGCTGACGGCTGCCGCGACCGGATTCGGAATGGGAGGGTGATATGTCTGGAATTGTAGATTGGGTAAAAGACTACAGTATGGTATTTCTCCTGATGACTGTGCTGACGTCTGTTGCCGCCAAAAAGGAATACCGCAGGTATATTCAGCTGTTTGTGGAAATCATACTGGTCATTACGCTGATGGACCCGCTGCTGCAGGCATTTGGCAAATCGGGCGACCTGTTTGAAAAAATCTCGTATGACAGCTTTTGGCAGGGATTAAACGGGATCCGCATGGACCGGGAAAAAATGGATTTTCTGGAGGAAGACTACTATATCGGTTATTATGAAAGGGCGATCGAAGCGGATGCGGGGCTTTTGGCGGAAAGCTTCGGGTATACGGTGATCGAGGCGTCGGTTACATTAAATGAAGCGTATGAAGTTGAATCGATGGCGCTTGCAGTGGCAAAATCGGATACGCGGCAGGTGATCGTCGGGACGGTGGGGCGAAAGCCGGAAAAGCCGGAAATTACGGCATTGCGGGAAAAGCTTGCCGCATATTACAAGATTCCCGCGGAACGGATATCCATAACGGATTAGGAGGCATTTGTGAAACTGAACGATTTTTTGCAGAAAAAAGCATGGAAACACTGGGATAAGAGCCAGTGGAGTATTTTGATTCTGGCAGGCATTTTGCTGATGGTCCTTGCAATTCCCACAAAAGAGAAAAAGGATGAAGCGGATACGGTACGGGAGAACGCCCTGGATGCGGCGCAGACGGCGGATGCGAAGGAAGATTACAGAAAGGATATGGAGGTGAGGTTAAAAAAAGCGCTTTCTAAGATCGCAGGCGCGGGAGAAGTGGAAGTGATGATTACGCTGGAAGATGCGGGAGAGAGCATCGTGGAGAAAGACCTGGCGAACGATACGTCAAAGGTTCAGGAAACCGATACGTCCGGTACGGGAAGGCAGGAAGAACGCACGCAGAAAACGCTGGCTTCCGTATATGCAGAAGAAAACAGCACGAAAACGCCGTTTGTAGGTAAAGAAATGATGCCGAAGGTCGCCGGCGTGCTCATCGTCGCCCAGGGCGGAGAAGATACTTTGGTAAAGCAGAATATTTCTGAAGCAGTGATGGCATTATTCCAAATAGACGTGAATAGAATTAAAGTAGTTAAGATGAGTATTCAGGAGGAAGAATATTGAAAAAGAAATTAAAGAAAAATCAAATTATTATTACAGCTTTGGCACTCATGATCGCGGTTGCCGGATATGTCAGCTATACAAGAAGTAATTTAGACGGCTCCGCAGAAGTTGCAAAGACGGATTTAACCGAGGATTCCTATGAGATTTCCAACGACCCGATCCTGGAAGGCGATATTTTTACGGACACGGGCGACGGCGGCGTAGACGTTGCGGCATCTACGGAACAGGCAAAAGACGATGTTGCATTGGAAGAGAGTACGCAGACGATCGGCGGAGGAGCAGAATCCGGCAGCGATTTAAATCCGGGCGAAGCGGTTTTGACCAGCTCGACGATCCAAAACGTGGATTTTGCAGCGGAAATGAAACTTTCGAGAGAGCAAGTGCGCGCTAAGAACAAAGAGACGCTCCTTGGCATTGTCAACAGCACGACGCTGACTGACGAGCAGAAGCAGTCCGCCGTAGACCAGATGATTGCGCTTACGGATGTGGCGGAGCGGGAAGCCGCGGCAGAGATGCTCTTAGAAGCGAAAGGATTTACGGATGTGGTAGTCAGCATCACAGACCAGGCGGTAGACGTTGTACTGAATATGGGAGACGTAACGGATGCAAAGCGGGCGCAGATTGAAGACATTGTAAAACGTAAGACGAATATCAGCGCGGAAAATATCATTATCACACCGATCGATACGACATCGCAGACCGAAAGCGGAACGCAGACGCAGGCAGATACGCAGACGGAAGCGACAGAGACATTAGACACAACGGAGACGCCGGAAACGGCTTCTGAATAAAGGAAACGGATTTTCTACGGCATCCAGAACATACAGAAAGCCTCGTAATACCGCTTTTACGGCGGATTGCGGGGCTTAGGCTGCATCTGGGCAAAGAAGAATTACCTGTTTTAAAGATCCTCGCCGGAAGAGCCGGCGGTTTCTTCTCTGCGCTGTCTGATATAACGAAACATGGTAAGATAAATCCATAACAGGACGGGGATCAGTATGGTCATGCCGACCGATACTTTGAAACATTCCAACGCCCATGGGCTGTCGATCAGTGCAAAGATAAGCGTCAGTACATACAAGCCTGCAAGCAGGATTACGCCTGCGGCGGCAGCGATTTGTTTTGTTTTTTTCATAATGAAATCCTTTCGTCATTCGGTACCGGTTTTCCCGTGATACGGCAGATATGAGTTTAAAGTAGCATACAAAGAGGGGATTTGCAAGGAAATTTTATCGGATTCCCGTCTTTCTATTTTCCGGATTTTATTGTATGATGATACCGTATGTTTGAATACGAACATATCATAGAATCAGGAATATAGAAAAGGAGAACACATGGGAGAGAAGAAAATTTTATCTCAAAAATGGTATTTGTATCTGACCGAGTTTTTTGCCGGAATGTCGGTGATGGCGGTCGAGCTTGGCGCAAGCCGTCTGCTGGCGCCGTATTTTAGTTCTTCCCAGATCGTTTGGACGATTATTATCGGTACGATTATGATTGCCATGGCGCTTGGCAATATTTACGGCGGAAGGTATGCCGATAAAAATCCCGATCCCGATAAGCTCTACGGCAGGATACTGATCGCCGCCATCTGGATCGCGCTGATTCCGGTTGCGGGCAAATATGTGATACTTGCCATTTCCGCCGTACTGATCGTTGCGGTCAACAGTCATTTTTTGATTTGGGCAGGATTTTTCGCCTGTATGGCAATCTTTGTATTTCCGTTGTTTTTGCTTGGAACCGTGACGCCTTCTTTGGTCAAATATACGATGGACAGCCTGACAGACAGCGGGAAAACCGTCGGCATGTTAAATGCGTTCAATACGGTCGGAAGCATCCTGGGAACCTTTCTTCCTACGTTTATTACGATTCCGTCTGTGGGGACGTCGATCACTTTTTTAATTTTTTCCGGTATTCTCTTGCTTTTGTCGGCGGTTTATTTTATCAGCGCCAAGTCAGGATTAAAAAAAGCCGCGGCGGCAGCCCTTTTATTTGCCGTCTGCTGTGTTTGCGGATCTTCGGACCGTTTTGCGTTTTGGGAAACGGATCTGACGTATGAAGGGGAATCCGTATACAATTACCTGCAGGTAAAAGAAGATGAAACCGACGTTGTTTTATCGACAAACGTGCTGTTCGGCGTGCAGTCGATCCGCAAAAAAGACGACAGCCTCACAGGCATGTATTATGATTATGCCCTGGCGGCGCCGTTGATGGCGGGGGCTATGGAAAAGAAAGACCTGCGGGTACTTGTTCTTGGAAACGGAACCGGGACATTTGCTTCCCAGTGTATCCGGTATTTTGATCATGCCGTCGTCACGGGCGTAGAAATCGATGAAAAAATCACAAAACTGGCGGAAACGTATTTTCAGATGCCCAAAGAAGTAGAGGTCGTTACGTATGACGGACGTGCTTACCTGAACGTATCCGACGAAACGTATGACGTGATTATGGTGGATGCCTATCAGGATATTACGATTCCGTTCCAGATGTCTTCCGTGGAATTTTTTACATTGGTCAGGGATCATTTGGAGGAAGACGGCGTGATGGTAGTGAATATGAATATGCGCGGAACAAAAGAGGGCAATATCAACCAGTATCTTTCGGATACGATTGCATCCGTGTTTGATGAGGTGTATACGGCGGATGTATCCGGTTCCACAAACCGCCTGTTATATGCTTCTAATGCCAAAGACTTGATGCAGACGTTTGCTTTGGGCAGAAAGAGTCTTGCCGACCCGGAGTTATCCGCTATGATGGAAACGGCTGCCGGGGAGATGAGTTTCTATCAGGCTGGAACGTATCGGATGACGGATGATAAAGCCCCGGTAGAGGTCTTGGGTATGCAGGTGATCGACGATTTGATTGTGGGAGAAATCGGATACTATAAAGAACTGTTCAAAACAGAAGGAATTTCCGGAATTTTAGGTGCAGATTGGTCTTTTTAAACGAATTCCGATATGTTTTTCCACAATATGTGGAAATCGTGTGGATAATTTATGGAATTTATCCACAATTATAAGAAAGATTTGGACATGGTACGGGATGTGGAAATTGTGGAAAACATACTGCAGCCATCCGGCAGCCCGCCGGATGGCTGCAGACAGCATTCAGAACTTCCGCGCCTATTGACAAAGCGGCAAAAGAACCATATATTTACAAAGGGAGTATTGTCAGTCCGACGTACTCTCAAAATGAAAATCAGGAGGTTGGAACATTGAAAAAACGTATTTTTTCAGTTGCTTTGGCACTGTTTCTCTGTATTTCTTCTCATTCTGCGGCATATGCATGGCAGGAAGATGTTCTTACGGAAGCATCCGGATCCGCTGCCCGTGACAGTACGGTTCCCACTCCGGCGGAAGCGTATGCGGCCATGATTGCGTTAAAAGATCAGGACGGATATCAGGAGGGAACAACCTGGACCGATTACGAGCCTTATTCGGATACGAATGGGTATTATCATTGGCAGGGCGGACTTTTGGATGGGAAGAGAATCAGCGCCGTAGGCTGCGTAGCCTTTGCTTTTATTCTCAGCGATACGGCATTTGGCCAGCTGCCTGCCAGAATGTACGGGGCGGGTGAGTTTTCATATAAAGATATAAAAGCGGGAGATATCCTGCGGATCAATAGTGATGCACATACCATGATTGTGCTTGAGGTGAGCGATGCGGGTATAATCGTTGCCGAAGGAAACGTCAGCACAGGAGACCACAAGGGAAAGGTTCATTGGGGAAGATCCATTTCCAAGGAAGAAGTGATGAGAACGGCCAGCCATTACATCACCCGCTATCCGCAGGGCTATATTCCGTCCACTGACCCGGAGGCAGGCGTATCGGTTGCATCGGGAAATCTTGACGGAGGTCTTTCCTGGAATCTGACAAAGGCAGGTACGCTGACCGTCTCCGGTACAGGGGCTATGCCGGATTTTGATAGTGTAGAACAGCAGCCCTGGAACGCTAACAGCAGCCAGATCCGAAAGATCGTGATTGCAGACGGCGTTACCAAGATCGGCGGCTGTGCTTTTTGGAACTGCGGGGCTCTCGGCGTAGAAATTCCCGCCAGTGTGGCGGAAATCGGCAGCAGCGCGTTCCGTAAGTCTTCGATTGTTTCCGTGACTGTTCCATCCGGTGTGAAGACGATTGGCGACAGCGCGTTTCGGGAATGTGAAAATCTTAGTTCGGTGACTGTTTCCGAAGGAGTAGAGACTATCGTTCAAAATGCATTCCGTGCGTGCAAAAGTCTTTCATCCATCGTTTTGCCGGCCAGTATTGAGGAGGTGGGCGCTTCCGCATTTTTTCAGTGTACGGCCATGACAAGCGTAGCGTTTGCTCCCGGCAGCAAACGGGTAAGGCTGGGTGAAAATTTGTTTACGCAGTGCTATTATCTGATGCGTGTCACGCTGCCAAAAAGTATCGACTGTATCAGCAATGGCATGTTTCAGAATTGTTTAATGCTTCCGGGAGTGAGCATCCCGCAGGGGGCGGAAAGTATAGGAATGTCGGCGTTTGCTTCCTGTTCTGCATTTACTGCGGTTGTAATTCCGGACAGTGTAGAAACGATAGAAATGGCTGCATTTGCATCCTGTCCGTTGGAGAATATCTATTTTACCGGAACTAAGGAGCAGTGGAACAGCATAGGAAAATCAGCCGATACGATGCAGGCCGTGTCAAAGGCGCAAATACATTATAACTATGTTCCTTCTCCCGCTCCGGATCCTGATGAAGGGGACGACAACGATAACAACAACGGCGATAATTCCGGCGGCGGAACAGGGGACGGCGATAACCCCGGCAGCGGCGGAAATGGCGGCGGTAATAATCCAGGAAACGGCGGCGGTCAGCAATCGGAACAGATGCCGTTTGCAAAAGGAAAAACTTTTACGGTCGGTCAATTTACTTATAAAGTAACAAAAGCCGGTGCAGAAGCGGAACTGATAACCTCAAAATCTACGGCGTCAAAGGTGACGATCCAAACGGTGACAGGTACGGACGGTGTGAAGTATAAAGTAACTTCTATTGGAGCAAAGGCAATGCAGAATAACCGGCAGATGACGAGCCTGACCATTGGAGCTGATGTAAAGAAGATTGGAAAGAGCGCTTTTAACGGATGCAGGAAACTCGGTAAAGTAAAGATTAAGTCTAAAAAGCTTAGTTCTGTAGGAAAACAGGCATTCAAGGGTACCAAGTCCGGTATGAAGGTAAAAGTGCCGTCCAAACAATTAAAGAAGTATAGGAAGATGCTGAAAAAAGCAGGAATAAAAGTCAAACAGGTAACAAAATAAGGAGAATAGTTATGTCTGATCAGGAATTTTATGAAGTGGAGCCTGTGGAAGAAGGAGAGGCGTCTATGGGGAATCCTCCTGTGCCGTCCGGTAAAGGAGACGAGACATCTTCCGGGCGTCAGGAGGAGACGGAAGAATATGAACAGGTCTGCTATCTTTGCCGCAGGCCTGAGCGCATTGCCGGGAAAATGATCCGGATACCGAACGATATCTGCATTTGCCAGGATTGTATGCAGAAGACGTTTGATACGATGAATCATTCCGGTTTTCCGATGGATCAGCTGATGGGTTCCGGCAAGATGCCAAATATCAGCATGATCAATCTTGCCGATCTGCAGGGTTTTTCTCCGCAGCCGCAGAAAATTAAGAAAAAGAAAAAAGAAAAGAAAGAGCAGCCGCAGTTTGATATCCGGTCGATTCCTGCGCCGCATAAGATCAAAGCGAGCCTGGATGAATATGTTGTGGGGCAGGAACATGCGAAAAAGGTTATGTCTGTTGCCGTGTATAATCACTACAAGAGAGTGGCGTCAGATGCTGCAGACGGAATTGAAATAGAAAAGTCAAATATGCTGATGATCGGTCCGACGGGTTCCGGAAAGACGTATATGGTAAAGACGCTTGCAAGGCTTTTGGATGTTCCGCTTGCGATTACCGATGCGACTTCTTTAACCGAAGCCGGATATATCGGGGATGATATTGAAAGTGTGGTCAGCAAGCTCTTAGCTGCTGCGGATAACGATGTGGAACGGGCGGAACACGGCATTATTTTCATTGACGAAATTGATAAAATTGCCAAGAAGCGGAACACAAACCAGAGGGACGTCAGCGGAGAAAGCGTGCAGCAGGGAATGCTTAAGCTTTTAGAAGGCGCGGACGTGGAAGTTCCGGTCGGGGCGAGCAGCAAAAACGCGATGGTTCCGATGGTGACGGTCAATACCAGAAATATCTTATTTATCTGCGGAGGCGCATTTCCCGATTTGGAAGAAATCATCAAAGAACGTCTGAATAAAGAAGCGTCGATTGGTTTTAAAGCGGATCTGAAAGATAAATACGACAAAGAAGAGAACATTTTGACGAAAGTTTTGGTAGAAGATGTACGCAGGTATGGCATGATTCCGGAATTTTTAGGCAGGATGCCGATATTATTTTCGCTGGAAGCGCTGACGGAAGAGATGCTTGTGCGCGTACTTGCGGAGCCGAAAAATGCGATTATCCGGCAGTATCAGAAGCTGCTTGCCATGGATGAGGTCAAATTAGAGTTTGAGGAAGCGGCGCTGCATACGATCGCGGCAAAAGCAAAAGAGAAAAAAGTAGGCGCCAGGGCGCTGCGTGCCATTTTGGAAGAATTTATGCTGGATATTATGTATGAAATCCCAAAAGACGACAATATCGGCATGGTGACGATCACAAAAGATTATATAGAAGGAACCGGCGGACCGATGATTACGCTGCGTCAGGGCATATTGGGGCATTCGTAATAATATATTATTTAGAAAGACCTGACAGGACGGAAAGAAATGGATTGTCATGATGCGGTATATTCCAATGATTATTATGATTTGATCGGAAACATTACAACGCTAGAACCCGGGCTTCGGGATTTGTGCAGGCAGGATATCGCCAATCGTTATGCCGTATATTACCTGAATCGGGATAATGTGCCTCCGATGTCGGTAGGGACGTATAAATATATCAATATCCCGAAGTGTTTTACGATACTGGATCAGAAAGCCTTAGATGTCAGCGGCATTACCAGAGTTCAGTCACAGCGCAATCTGAATCTGATGGGGAGCGGGATAATGATCGGTTTTCTGGATACCGGAATTGCGTATGAAAACGACGCGTTCCGCAATACGGACGGCAGCAGCAGGATTACGGCGATCTGGGATCAGACGATTGATACGGGGCCGCATCCGCAGGGATTTATCTATGGGACAGAGTATACCAAAGAGGAAATCGATTATGCATTGCAGCAGGAAAACCCAAGAGACTTTGTGCCGCAGAGAGATGAGATCGGCCATGGGACGATGCTGGCTTCCATTGCGGCAGGCAGTGAAGATATCGCCAATGATTTTATCGGCGCGGCTCCGTATGCCGATATTGCCGTTGTGAAACTAAAACCTGCCAAACAATATTTAAGAGATTTCTATTATATCAGAGAGGACGCCGTCGCCTATCAGGAAAACGATATTTTTACGGCGATTGATTATTTGAATCGTCTGGCAGACAGACGGGGCGAGCCGCTGGTCTTGTGTATCGGGCTTGGAACCAATCAGGGACACAGGGGCAGTGGCGGCAGGCTGACGTCGTATCTGGATGATGTGGCGGCGATGTACCGCAGGGCAGTCTGTATCGCAGTCGGCGACGAGGCGACTGCCAGGCATCATTTTTACGGAAGTATTTCGGAAAATACTTCCGAAAAAGTAGAGATTAACGTAACGGAAGATATGCGGGGGTTTATCGTGGAGCTTTGGGGGCATTCGTCGGAATTATTTGCCGTTTCTTTGACTTCGCCGACCGGAGAAACGCTGCAGAGAGTTGCCGTATGGAACGGGCAGCAGCAAAAGCAGCTCTTTCTTCTGGAAAACACAAGGGTTGTAATCGATTATCAGCTTGGGTCGGAACGCAGCAGGGAGCAGCTTGTCGTGATGAATTTTCAGGATCCGGTACAGGGGCTTTGGGTAGTTGAAGTATTTCCGTTTCGGATTACGGACGGTACCTTTAATCTGTACCTTCCGATTTCCGATTTTCTGGAAGAAGACGTTTACTTTGTGCGTTCCAACCCGGATATGACGCTTACCGTGCCTTCCAGTGCGAAGATCCCGATGGCAGTGGGCGGTTACAATTCCGTTTCGGACGGCAATTACATTGAATCGGGCAGGGGTTATACGATGGACGGCAATATTAAACCGGATTTTGCCGCTCCTGCAGTCAATGTCTTTACGCAGGATCAGTTTGGTAAATTTGTCAGCATGACGGGAACCTGTGCGGCTGCAGCGATTTCTGCAGGGGCCTGCGCGCTGTTGATGGAATGGAATATTTCTTATATCGACAACCGGACGGTCAACTCCATTGAGCTTAGGAATCAGTTGATCAACGGGGCGCGAAAACTGCCCAATCAGCTGTACCCGAACCGAGAAGAAGGATATGGACGTTTGGATGTTTATCAGAGTATTTTGAATATGAGGAATCTGTAAGGGGGTCTCATCGGAACGTCCGCATCGAATAAAAGCATGGGAAAAAATTCTTTTCAAAATCAGTTGAAATTTTTCCCCATATTAGGTAGACTAAGGTATGTTGTATTTTAAGAAAAATATCACTTATGAGAAAATGAAAATTTGATCATTTTTTTTGGGTGAGGAGAGGTTCAAAAAGAACCGGAAGGAGTGGTCAAATGAAAAAAGCGATGAATCAGTCTGTCGTAAACTTTATTTTGAATGGAATTTCCATTCTGGCACTGGTGTTTTTGGTGATTTCTTTATTTTCTTATGGGAAAGTAAACAGAAGCCTGAATAAGGCGAATGAAGAACGATACGAACTGACGTATAATGCAAATCGATTTATGAACGGGTCGTCTTATTTGACGAATGAAGTCCGGGCATATGCGGCAACGGCATCGGAAGAGCATTATGATAACTATTGGAATGAGGTGAACACCTTAAAAAACAGGGATAAGGGAATCGCCGCGATGCAGGAAATCGGAATTACGCCGGAAGAACAGGCGATGATCGACGAGATGTCTTCGATTTCCAACGAGCTGGTGCCCTTGGAAGATCAGGCGATGAAAGATGTTCAGGCCGGGAAAAGGGAGCAGGCGTTTTTATATGTCTACGGCAAAGAATACAGCGAAGCGATCGGAGAAATCAGTGCTCTGAAAGAAAAGTTTTTGGCGGATTTGGATACGAGGACATTGGGAGAAGTTACCGCATTTCAGGATCGTGCGGATTTTATCCGTTTGACAATGATCGCCGCATGCATATTGGTGGCGTTGATCCAGCTGATCAGTATGGTGACTACCAGAATCAAGATTCTCCGTCCTGTGATTGCGGTGAAAAATCAGATGGGTGAAATTTCGCAGGGAAATCTGTCCGCAGAATTTTCCATGGAGCCGGATACATCCGAATTAGGTATGCTTGTGGCGTCCATCCATGAAACGAAAAGCGAGCTGAAGAAGTACATAAAAGATATTGACGATAAACTGTCCCAGATGGCGGACGGAAACATGGATCTTGTGATCGACAGCAATTACCGCGGAGAGTTTCTGCCGATTCAGAATGCACTGTCGCAGATTCTGGAATCTTTAAACAGCGCGCTTTTGAGGATCGGACAGACGGCCGGGCAGGTATCTCAGCAGTCAGAGGTTATGACAAATGTTGCGCAGACGCTCTCAAACGGAGCCATGCAGCAGGCGTCTGCCGTAGAAGAGTTATCTTCCGGAATTCAGGAGATTTCTGCCGGCGTGGACAGCACGTCGAAAGATGCGGAAACTGCCAGAAAGGCTTCGATGGATGCAATGATGCATTTGCAGACCTGTGATGCGAAAATGAAAGAACTGACGTCGGCAATTCAGGGGATTTCACAGTCGTCGCATCAGATTGCAGGAATTATCAAAACGATTGAAGATATATCCTTCCAGACCAATATTCTAGCTTTGAATGCGTCGGTAGAAGCCGCCCGCGCCGGAGAAGCGGGAAAAGGTTTTGCAGTTGTGGCGGGTGAAGTTCAGAATCTTGCCAATAAGAGTGCGGTGTCCGCAAAAGATATTACGGATTTGATTGAAAATTCTATGAAACAGGTTGCGCAGGGAAGCGCATTATCCGGCGATACAACGGAAGCGCTCAACTCGCTGGTAGGCAGCGCACAGGTGGCTTCCTCGATGATCGAACAGATCGCAGATTCTGCAATACAGCAGTCCAGCTCCATTAAGCAGATCAAGATCGGCATGGAACAGATTTCGGACGTTGTGCAGACCAATGCGGCGACGGCAGAAGAATCTGCGGCATCGGCAGAGGAATTATACAGTCATGCGGAGAAGATGAAAGTTGCCGTAGAGCAGTTTAAGCTGCGGGGAAAATAGAATTGGACAGGATATTTGAAAAGTTGGAAAGCAGCTTTTCGGATATCCTGTTTTTTTATGGAAAAGGTGATACGGTTATCATTTTCCGGTGGGAACAGTTGAAAAAAGTTTCCGGATATGATAAACTTTTTTCGATTTAACAGGAAGAATTTGAACTGTATTCCGGGAGAAGGATGTGTACCATGAGAAAAAAAAGATTAAAAAAATTTTTTCCGAAAACCGTATGTCTGGCGGCGGCAGCTATCCTGATTGCAGCGTCTTTGGACGCCAGGGCTTCCCAGACAAGCGACAAGTTAAAAAATACAGGCAAAAAGATTGACGAACTGGAGCAGAAGAAAAAAGATGCCAGTGAAAAAGTCGGAAATCTGCAGGAAGAGGCCGGCAATTTAAAAGGGGAACTCGCAGAGTTAAATCAGCAGCTTTCCGATGTCTCTGCACAGATCAATGATCTGGAGGCCCAGATACAGAAGAAACAGGGTGAAATCAAACAGACGGGAGAAGAGCTTGCGGCGGCGGAAGCGCTTGAGGCAGAACAATACGAGAGTATGAAGCTTAGGATTCGCTTTATCTATGAAAACGGCAATACGGATTTGATTGAAGCGATATTGGGCAGCACGTCTTTGGCAGATTTTCTGAATAAAGTGGAGTACGTGGAGGAGATCAACCGATACGACAGGCAGATGCTTACGAATTACGAAGAAACCTGTAAACAGATTTCTGCCAAGAAGAAGAATCTGAAAAAAGAGAAAAAAGAACTGGTAGCCATGCAGGAGAGCATGGAGCAAAAAGAAGAGCAGGTGAACGGTCTGATTGCCAAAACGCAGTCCAACCTGACATCCAAACAGAATGAAATTTCGGATGCAAAAGAAACGCTGGAAGACTACGAAGCGCAGATTGCTAAAATGAAAGCATACGAAGAAGAGCTGGAACGCAAAAAAATCGAAGAAGCGAAAAAGCGGGCGGCGGCGCAGAAAGCCGCAGAACAGCAGAAAAAAGAAGGCGGCGGATCCGGCAGCCCCGCGCCAAGCGGCGGCGGAACGGTGACGTCAAATGCAAGCGATCTGGCAATGCTTGCCGCATTGGTGGAATGCGAGGCAGGCGGAGAAAGTTACGAAGGACAGCTTGCCGTAGCCAGCGTTGTGGTCAACAGAGTCAAAAGCGGCAGTTTTCCGAATACGATTTCCGGCGTCATCTATCAGGGCGGGCAGTTTTCACCGGTAGCCAGCGGACGTTTTGCCGTTGTTTTAGCAAATGGAGCAAACGGCAGCTGTACAAAGGCGGCGGGCGCGGCGTTATCCGGCAATACAAATATCAATGCGCTGTTTTTTTGTAGGGCATCTTCGGGCGTGGAAGGCACGGTGATCGGGAATCATGTGTTTTATTGATGCACAGGAATTTATTTCAGCCGCAAGAAGTTACCGGCGGAAAAGAGGCGGAGAAATTTATGGCAGGCAATAAGATTTTGATTGTAGAAGACGATCCTGCAATCGCGCGGGCAGAAAAAGAGCATTTGGAAAAGTGGGATTTCTTTGTGCGGTGTGTAGAAGATTTTAAGCAGGTCATGTCGTATGTGACAGATTATCAGCCGGATCTGATTCTTTTGGACCTGAAACTTCCCTATTACAACGGTTTTTACTGGTGCAGTGAGATTCGGAAATGTTCGAGCGTTCCGATCGTCTTTGTCTCTTCTGCGAATGACGATATGAATATCGTGACGGCAATGGATATGGGCGGGGACGATTTTATTGCAAAACCGTTTTCACTTTCCGTATTGACCGCGAAAATCCATGCGGTTCTTAGGCGGGCGCAAAGTTTGGCGGGATCGGTCAATCTGTTGGAACATAAGGGCGTGCGTCTGAATTTATCGGATGCAAGGGTCTGGTATCAGGGACAGTCGGCGGAGCTTACCAAAAACGAATTTAAAATCCTTGCCCTTTTGATGGAACAAGCGGGAACTATGGTGGCGAGAGATGCGATTATGATGAATCTTTGGGAAAGCGAGAGTTTCATCGACGACAATACGCTGACGGTAAACGTGACGAGAATTCGTAAAAAATTAAAGGAAATCGGGGTTACGGATTTTATTCTGACAAAAAAAGGAATCGGGTATCTGGTATGATACGTCTATATTTCAAACAAAAAAGGAAAAGAGTCGTTTTGGATCTGGTCTTTGCAGGGATTTTTGCGCTTTGCTTTTACCTGACGGGAGCAGAACTTCTCCTGCTCTGGTATCCGGCGTCATTGTGTTTGTTTTTTGAATTTTTGTTTGGATTTTTTGATTTCCTGAAGTTTCAAGAAAAGCATGAGCGTTTGCTTATGCTTTGTCTCTATCCGAAAGAAGCGGCAGAATTTCTCCCGGATACAAACGATGCGATCGAAGAAGATTATAAAAACCTGGTAAGGGCGTTTGCCGATATCTACCGGACCGAGAGAAAAGCGAATGAAAAAAAGACAGAGAGTGCCATGGAATATATGACTTTATGGACGCATCAGATCAAAACGCCGATTACTGCCATGCAGCTTCTTCTGCAGGAGCCGGATGAAACAATGATTTCGGACAGAAAGCGCAGAGAACTTTTGGATCAGCTGTTTGAAATCGAGCAGTATGTGGATATGGCTTTACAGTACACGCGGCTAGATACGATAACTTCGGATTTTCTGTTTCAGGAATATCGGCTGTTTGATCTTGTGAAACAGGCAGTGAAATACTTTGCACGGACATTTATATCCAAAAAGCTTTCCCTGGATATGAAAGAGACGGATACCGTTGTGGTAACGGACGGGAAATGGCTTTTATTTGTAATCAAACAATTGTTGTCAAATGCTTTAAAATATACGGATCGCGGCGTTATATCCGTTTTTATGCATCCGGATCATGCGCAGACGCTTGTGATCAAAGATACGGGGATCGGCATAGCGGCGGAAGATCTGCCGAGAATTTATGAAAGAGGATTCACCGGCGAAAACGGCAGGATGCAGAAAAAATCCACCGGGATCGGGCTGTATCTGTCAAAAACGATTTTAGGACGCCTGGGCCATAAAATTGTAATCATATCAGAAGCAGGGCGGGGGACAAGGGTGGAACTGGATCTTGCCGACTGGAAGAAGGAAGGAGCAGAGCGATGAAGAAATTATTGGAAGTTTGTGTGGATTCCGTAGAATCTGCAATGATTGCACAGGAAGGGGGAGCAGACCGCCTGGAGGTTTGTTCCAATCTGGTAATCGGAGGGACGACGCCTGGCGTCAGCCAGTTTAAGCAGATCCGCAAGGCGTGCAATATCAAGTTAAATGTGTTGATCCGTCCCAGATTCGGAGATTTTTTGTATACGGAACCGGAGTTTTTGATGATTGCAGAAGATATCCGTATGTTTCGGGAATTGGGTGCGGACGGCGTGGTCGTGGGATGCTTAACGCCGGACGGCAGGCTGGATGTTAAGCGGATGCAGACGTTAAGAGACTGTGCCGGAGATTTGCATATGACGCTGCATCGGGCATTTGACGTCTGTCAGAATCCGGACGAGGCGCTTCGTACGGCGATTTCCCTTAAGATTGATACGATTCTGACATCCGGCCAGGAAGCGGATTGCGTGAAAGGAAAGGCAGTCTTAAAACGCCTGATTCGACAGGCGGGAGAGGACATAGAAATTCTGGTGGGCAGCGGTGTCGATGCAGCGGTCATCCGCAGCCTTTCCAAAGAAATCCAAGCCACGAGTTTTCATATGTCCGGCAAAGAGATCAAGCAGAGCGGAATGACCTATCGGAACGAACGCGTCAATATGGGGCTGAAAGAACTGGATGAGTTTGAGATTTTCCGTACGGCAAAGGAAGCAGTTGTACAGGCGCGGGAGGCGTTGGACCTGCAGTAAGGGAATTGTTTGTTCCAGGTTCCGTTTTCTAAGAAGGGGCAGGAGAATATTCGCTTTTTCATATGATAGTAAGACTGGGAACAGAAGAAGAATAGTAAGATGGAAAAGTGCCAGATACAAAAAATGTGTCTGGCTTTTTTTGCGGAAATAATCGGATTAAGGAAACAGTTAGATTTCTGTAAAATATTTATATTTTTAAACGTATCATTTCGTGTATTGTTTTTGTATAAAAATGGAATTGCAGATAAGCGTATTAAAAATATCTTATAAAAACGATTCACAAAGAAACAATGAATTAAATTTTTGTTATCTATTGATTGAAAAATAAAAACATGATACAATTTATAATCATTTGAAAAAAATTCTTGGTGATAAAAATTTTGCAACAACCAGGGAATAAGAAAAGATTGATTTTATTTATGAATGTGCAAAAAGAGTGCCCTATGCAGGGAAGGGGTGAACGATGATGAAAAGAAAACGGAATAGGATCCTGGCCGTTCTGTTTCTGGCAGCGGCCGGCATGGTCTTTGTATTTGCAAATATTCAGAAAAAAACAGAGATCGTATGGTATCTTTCCGATCCGGAATATTTTGGAATAGACAGGGAGGATATGCAGCCATATCAGGAAGTTTATGCGAAACGGTTTGACCTTTTTAACAAACGGTTGGGAAAACTTGGGATCGCTGCGAAAGTGGTGTTCAAATATCTTCCGGATTCGTATGAAGCGGCAGCAGAAGAGGAGGAAGGCGGTTTTCGGCTGGAACAAGAGCTGATCTGTTCCGGAGAAGCAATCCAGACGTTGCTGCAAAACGATCCGGATGCGGATATTGCACAGTTTTCGTCCATGGAATACGACCGGTTTCTTCCGTTGGATTCTTATATGGAAAGCGAAGGGATGCAGCGGGCGCAAGCGGCGATTCCCCAAGAGATCTGGGATGTAAACCGGATCAACGGAACCACGTATCAGATTCCGCGCGGAAATGTCTGTGTGAAAGAGGCGGCATATTGTTTCCGGAAATCTTTTTTGGATCAATACCGGGTGGATTTGGACGAGGAGAAGATCAAAAAGATGACGCCGGAAGAAGTGATCCAATGGCTTTTGCCTTATTTTGAGGAAGAACGTCTTTTGGAGGGCGGGTATTATCTTACCAATGCCGCATATCTGGATTTCAGTGATTATCTGCTTGGGGAATATATGCCGGTGTTAGAAGGAACGACGAATAACCTGTATGTTTATATGCGGGAAAAAAAGATCGAGGATGGTTTTTCTATGCAGCGGATCAAAGATGCCTTCGCGTTGTATCAGTATATTTATGAAAACAACCTGGACGCCCATGACAGCCCCGGTTCTTTGTCTGCGCGTCCTGTATTTACCATACAGAATATGCCCGGGCTGAAACAATTGCAGGGGTCTTATGATGATGCGGAAGATATTGTTTCGGTTCCGCTGGGAAATCCTTTTCTCACCCGTTCGCTCGGGAACGGAGTATTCAGCGGCAGCAAACATAAGGAGCTTGCCGTGCAGGTGCTTGCGGCGTCGGTATACGATGAGGAATTATCAAACCTTATGATCTACGGCGTGCCGGAGGAAGATTATGTTCTGTCAAACGGATATGCCGTCGGCAAACAGCAGGGCACTCTTTCGTATATGGGAACATTTGGCGCAATAGGAAACAACCTCATTGCATATCCAAACGAACGTGAAACGCCGGATAAAGAAGAGCGTACAAGAAACCTGTTTCATGAGATGCAGCCGGATTTGTACCGTAATTTTGTGCCTGACTGGGATGAAGAGTTACTGAAACAAATGAGCAGGCTTGCCGCAGTTTATCAGGAAGCGGTCCGTACGCTGCAATCTTCCGAAGTACCGGACCTGGAAGCGTTTTTGGCCCTGCAGCAGGAGAAATTGGAGGAAGCCGGACGGGACGATGTGATGCATAAGCTTCAGGAACAGCTGGATGGCTGGGAGGAATAGGCGTATGGTGTTGGAAATCAAAAACGTGAGAAAGTTCTATGGGGACAAAGAGGCGCTGAAACCGCTTTATGTAACGTTTACGCCCGGCGTATATGGGCTTCTCGGTCCGAACGGCGCGGGAAAGAGCACGTTTATGAAGCTGATTGCCATGCTGCTTGAGCCGTCGGCAGGGGAGATTGTATTTAACGGGAAAGAAATACGGAAACAGAAAAAAGATTTTTTAAAAGCATTGGGGTATATGCCGCAGCAAACATGCCTGTATCCGGAATTTGACGTGTTGGAATACCTATATTATATCGGGGCGTTGAAAGGAATGGAACGAAAGCATTTGCTTGTCCAGGCAGAGGAATTATTGGAGCGGGTACGTCTGGTTGATGTAAAAAACAAGAAGATCAAGACGCTTTCGGGAGGGATGCAGCAGAGGCTGATGCTTGCGCAGGCTTTGCTGGACCGGCCGCAAGTGGTGATTTTAGATGAGCCTACGGCTGGATTAGATCCCAGAAAACGGATCGAAATGAGGAATTTAATTGCAGAGTGGGCAAAGGAGCGGATTATTATTATTGCTACGCATGTGGTCAGTGATGTGGAACTGATTGCAGACCGGATTCTGATGCTGGACGCCGGGAGGATGATTGCGGACAGCACGGTATGGGAGCTGACGGAGCAGCTGTACGGAAGGGTCTATGAGACAGAATTAATTCTCCCGTTGGAAGAGCTGGAAGAGTTGTATCAGGTCAGCAGCGTGTATCACCGAAAAGGAAACGTCTATGCGAAGGTGATCGCAAAAGAAGGGGAACCGCAGCTAAAAGGCGCGGTACCGGTATATCCGGATCTGGAAGATGTGTACCTGTCTTATTTTGGAGAGGAAGTATGAAGACGTATGAGGCTTGTATGGTATGAATGGAAAAAATTGTGGAAAAATGCTTCCGTCTTAAAAATTTTCCTGTTTTTTTTGCTTCTGTCCGGCATTGTCTTTTGGGGTGAGCTGGATAAAAACCGGGAATGGATTCCGGAATATTTAAACATGCATGGTCTTTTGGAAGAGGAGCAGGGGGATGCCGCCGAATGGGTGGAGCAGAAAAAAGCTTCGCAAAGCGCGGCAGGCTATGAGCAGTGGAAGGCGTTGGAGCAGATCGGACGGGAAGTGGAAGCGCAAAACGGCTATGCAGCCTACCGCGAATCGATCCAGAACCGGTACGAGAAGGGGCGGGAAATTTCTATATTTGCAGATCCCGATTCCGACCGGAACGATTATGGGAAACGGATTGCCCAGGCCTATGAAAAACTAGACATTCAGGCGCCTATGGAACTGCATCCTTATCTGGGCGTGGAACAGCTGCTGGATTTTTATGCCGGCGACCTGCTGGCAGCGGTATTTTTAATCTATCTGACGGGCGTCGTTTTTCTGCAGGAGGAAAAAGCGGGAAAATCAGAGTTTGCGCTTACGATGTTTCATGGAAATGTGCGCCTGTTTCTGGCAAAGGCGTTTGTGGTTTACAGCAGTCTTACCGTATATATGCTGCTGATTTTCGTTCTTAACTTTATGCTTGCGTCAGCAAAGTTCGGTGGGATTGCCTGTATGGCTGCGATTCAGGGCGTTCCCGGGTATTATGCCGTTCCATACGCCTGGACGATCGGACAATATCTGCTTGCCTGTATGGGTTTAAAGCTGCTTGCGGCAGCGGTATTAACAGCCTTGGCGGTGGCAATTGCAAAGCGGTTTTGTTCCGTAATCTTAACGGCGGCGGGAACCGCATGCATTTTGGGGCTCGGTATATGGTTCTGCAATAGCTCTGTGGGCGGCGGTCTGTGGGAAGCCGGTCGGATTTGGAATGTGTGGAGCCTGCTGCGGGGAAAACCTGTCATTGGCACGTATGAATTGATTTCATTCGGAAGTTTGTATTTTGAGGCGGCATGGGGTATCGTACCTTTGGCAGCGATCCTGTTTGGACTGATGCTGTTTGCGGGAGGCCGCAGGCAGATGAAACGGAGGAGAAGGATTTGGGCAAAGAAGGGGAGCAGGCGAAAGCCCCATTCGATTTTTTATTTTGAAATGAAAAAACTGTGGATTTACCAGAGAGGCATGATTTTGTTTGCGGCATGTATACTGCTGCATGGGATGACGGTGCGGCAGTACCGCAATGATTTGGATACGGAAGAATATTATTACCAGCAGTATATCGACCGGTTCGGAGACCGGGTTACAAAACAGACGGATCATCAGATCAGGGAAGAGAAAGCATATTTTCAATCCCTGGAAGAAACGCTTGCAGGAGAAGAAAATATCTACCGTGCAGACGCGCTGCAAAAAGAGCTGGAGCGCCGGGACGGATTTGAGAAATATGCCGACCGCGCCGCGCTGCTGCGGCGGGACGGGAAAGAAGAAATTTTATTAAAAGACATACAGTACGAGATGCTGTTTGGTTTTACGGAAGTATCCAGAGGGATGGTTCTTTTCCTTTGTATTTCCTTTGCGTTTCTGATTCCGGCAGTGTTTCAGAAGGAAAAAGAAACCAGGGTGGAATTGCTGCAGAAAACGTCTGCCTGCGGAGGAAAAACGCTGTGGAATGCAAAAATAATGTCGCTGCTGCTCTACTTCGTTTCTCTTACCCTTGTGTTTGGGGTGTTTTCCTTTTGGAAATCCGCAGCAGCGTATGATTTAAAGATGTCCGCCCCGGCGGACTGCCTGCCAGCGTATTGGAACAGCGGAATCAGTATACCGCTTGCTTGTTTTTTTAGCCTGGGAGTGATACTGCAGTGCATTGGTGTGTCTGCATGTTTGATCGTGCTGTCGGCATGTGGGAAATTTGTGAAAAACCAATATATGCTGACAGGAATGATTCTGGGAGCGACTGTGGTTCCGACATTGTTATCGCCGTATCTTTCCCTGCAATGGCTGAGAGCGATACATGATATTTTGTTTGTGTTTACGTTTCAGGGGCGTTGGACGACGATTGGTTTTGCAGTATTGCTTGCCGCAGCTGCGGCAGTGATCGGAAAGGAGACCATATGCAGAGAAAAAAGTATGGAAAAATAGTTTTAGGAGCAGTTTGTTTCGCCTTGCTTTTGGCGGGATGCGCAAAACAAAAAGCCGGTATGGAGGCGGGTGAACGGCAGGATCAGGACGTATTTCGTCCGATGATCAACTTAACGGAAACGGACGAAGGGGTGTATTACGTACAGAACGTACAGGCAGATTCGGATTTTATGGCGCTGAAATATGTAGATAAAGCGTCTGCAAAAGAAACGGTTCTCTGCCGAAAAGTAAACTGCAGGCACGATTCTAAAGCCTGCCAGGCAGTGTCTGAAGGGGCAAATTATATGGGATTTCTGACGTATGTCAATGAAAGCCTTTACTATATGGTCTGTAAATCCGTCGGGGAGGACAGGGGTTTATGCCTGTACCGTATCAGGAAAGATGGGACGGATAAAACGCTGGTTCACAGATTTGAAAACCAGACGATCCCTCCCAATGCGGCGGTGATGTACAGGGGAAAATTGTTTTTATCGCTTCCGACCATGGTTGAATTTGAGGATGCAACCGGCAGCGAGTCGGCAGAGCCGTCGCTTGTCATGTACGATTTGCAGACAGAAGAAGAAACGTTAATCGTGGACGGAAGCAAGTTAAAGGATACCTATGTCGTTCCGTGCGGCGGCAGCGGTGATTCGATCTATTTTCTGGAAATGAATCTGAATGAGGATGAGGGGCTGATATTCCGGCAATACGATTTTCAGACAAAAGAAATCCGTACCGTTTTGGAAGGCGTGTTAAATGATGCACAGTTTATCTGGGACGATACGATCTATTTGCAGCCGGCACAAAAAAAGAACGTCGAAGCTTACCATATAAAGACAAAAAAGCGGGAAGAGATACTGACGTATGAGGAAGAGATCGACGATGTGTATATTCAGATCGGATATATGGAATTGATCAAACGGACGAAAGAGGACGGGAAGGAGCGGGGCTATTATAAATGGTATGACCTAAAAGAAGGGAGATACCTGTTCGATGAGTTTGAATCCGAAGACGAGATGTATGTGAGGATGCGCCTTGCGAACGGGGATTACTGGATCGAAAAAGACGACGGTATTTATTTTTATCATTTAAAAGAGGGGACGTGGACGAAGGTGGAGGAGATTTCGTAGGTGATATAAAAGAGGGAGAAAGTTTGTTAGGATACCAGACAGACGGATTTTACATATCTGATCACCATATGATATAGTAACAGTAGGATAAATCAGAGTAAAGCAGGGTAATCGCATGAGCAATAAAGAACGTGTTTTGCAGTTAATAGAAGATATGCCAGATGGGAAATTTGTTTTTGTCATTCATATGTTAGAATGGATCAGCGGCAATCAAGTTCTTAAGGAAACAGGACAAAACGATTATTCTTTGAAAGAAGAATTGAAAATTATTCATATTGAAAGTATTGGTAATTGTAGAGATATTTACAAGAGATCTTAAGTTTTAGAACAGAATCTTCATAGGCATATCAGATGAAAAAATCTGGTATGCTTAT
>OFHN01000188.1_pt1 | contig 60748 bp, 64 predicted proteins | sample 1521321 | NCBI WGS metagenome assembly OFHN01 (sample SAMEA3504130, study PRJEB24116) | mouse gut metagenome | biome: mouse gut; feature: mouse-associated habitat; material: faeces | place: Denmark | collected 2011
AGCCATTACAGACTGTGGAATGTACCACTAACAGTGGAGAGGGGAGAAGAGGAGAGAAGGGAGGCTGTGATCGGGTGTAAAGTGAATACAAAAATTTAAAAATTAAATATAATAAAGTGTTTGGCTACTATCTGGAAGTGACGAATTCTTACCGGAATCTTGTGCCGGACTATTTTACCAGAAAACAGACCCTTGCCAATGCGGAACGCTATATTACACCGGAATTAAAAGAACTAGAGGATACGATTTTAGGCGCCGAGGATAAGCTGACCAGCCTGGAATACGAACTGTTTTGTTCCATCCGGGAAACGGTAGCCGCCGAAGTGCTGCGGATCCAAAAGACGGCGAAAGCCGTCGCTTACCTGGACGTGCTTGCTTCATTCGCCTATGTCGCCCAGCAGAATCGGTATTGTAAGCCAAAGCTCAATCAAAAAGGCGTCATCGATATCAAAGGCGGCCGCCATCCTGTCGTAGAACAGATGATTCAAAACGAAATGTTTATCAGCAACGATACGTACCTGGACAACAGCAGGCAGAGGATTTCCATAATTACAGGCCCGAATATGGCGGGCAAGTCCACCTATATGCGCCAGAGCGCGCTGATCGTCCTAATGGCGCAGATCGGAAGCTTTGTGCCCGCGGATTTTGCCAATATCGGCATTGTAGACCGGATTTTTACGAGAGTAGGCGCATCGGACGACCTTGCCAGCGGACAGAGTACCTTTATGGTGGAAATGACGGAAGTCGCCAATATTTTAAGGAATGCCACGGCGGATTCCCTTTTGGTTTTGGATGAAATCGGACGCGGGACAAGCACGTTTGACGGTCTCAGCATTGCGTGGGCTGTCGTGGAGCATATCAGCAATCCGAAACTTCTGGGAGCAAAAACGCTCTTTGCCACCCATTACCACGAATTGACTGAATTGGAAGGGAAGCTTGACAACGTCAACAATTACTGCATCGCCGTCAAAGAAAAAGGCGACGATATTGTATTTTTACGAAAGATCGTCCCCGGAGGAGCAGATCAAAGCTACGGCATCCAGGTTGCAAGGCTTGCGGGACTGCCGGAATCCGTTCTGGAGCGGGCAAAAACAATTGTCGAAGAACTAAGTGCAAACGATATTTCGGATATTGCCAAAAATATCCGCGTAGGAACGACGCCCAAAAAGAAAAAAACGGTTTTGGATGAGGTAGATCTGACGCAGATGTCTCTATTCGACACGATAAAAGACGATGATATCATTTCCGAGTTACGGGACGTGGATATCAGCCATTTAACGCCGATCGAAGCGATGAATAAGCTCTATGAGCTCCAGAATAAGATCAAAAACCGCTGGTAAACGATTCCATACATATTTCAGGAGGCAGCTATGGCAGAAATTGCATTGTTAAGCCAGGAAACCATCGATAAAATCGCGGCGGGAGAGGTAATCGAGCGTCCTTCTTCCGTTGTAAAAGAGCTTGTAGAAAATTCCATAGACGCCGGGGCAACGGCGATCACGGTCGAGATCAAAGACGGCGGGATCTCTTTGATCCGCATCACGGACAACGGATCCGGCATTGAAAAAAATCAGGCCGCCCGGGCATTTCTGCGGCATTCGACCAGCAAGATCAAATCCGTAGAGGATCTCTTATCCGTATCTTCCCTCGGATTTCGCGGAGAAGCGCTCTCAAGCATCGCAGCCGTTGCGCAGGTGGAGCTCATTACCAAAACCGCAGCAAATCTGACCGGCATCCGCTATGTAATCGAAGGTTCTGTGGAAAAAGAAGCAGAAGAAATCGGAGCGCCGGACGGCACAACGTTTCTGGTACGCAACCTTTTTTACAATACACCCGCCAGACGGAAATTTTTAAAAACGGCGCAGACGGAAGCCGGTTATATCCATACGCTGACCGAACGGCTCGCCCTATCCCGTCCGGATATCTCGTTTAAACTGATGATAAACAATCAGATGAAGCTGCATACTTCCGGAAATTCCAACGTAAAAGACGCCGTCTATCAGATTTACGGCAGGGAAATTGCATCTTCTCTGATACAAATAGAATCCTCCAATGAACTATTTTCCGTTTCCGGATGGATCGGAACACCTGCAGTCTCCAGAGGAAACCGGAATTTTGAAATGTATTTTATCAACGGCAGATATATCAAAAGCAGCCTGATTGCCAAAGGGCTGGAAGACGCTTATAAACCGTATCTGATGCAGCATCAGTATCCGTTCAGCGTCTTATACTTTACGTTTGACAAAACGCTGCTGGATATCAACGTACACCCGGCGAAGATGGAACTGCGATTCAGCGAAAGCCAAAAGATCTATGAAATGCTCCATAACGCCGTAAGGGAAACGCTTTCGCAAAAAGACCACATCCGATCCGTTTCCGTCGGTCCCCGTATGGAGGGCAGAGAATACGGACGCACATCTTCCCCCAAAGGAAAAAACAAAGAACTGCCGCCGGAACCGTTTGAAAAAAAACGGATGGAACAGATGAAAGCGGCGATTCAAAAAGACTCTCCTTACGAACCGAAATATCCGGATCATACGGAGAAAAAATCCGTACATCCGCCGAGTGAACTCCCGAAAAAAGCAGTACAAAGCCAAGTAGCTGCAAATAAAACATGTTCGGTTCCAACGGCTGCGGCAAATCCGTCAGCCGCACAGTATAGGTCTGGCTCAACGGAAAAAAGGCAGCCCGAGCCGGAATATGTACAGGAAGAAATCCGATACGAAGGAAAGTTTTTATCAAAAGAAGCGCAAAAACAGCATAAAATCATCGGGCAGGTATTTGATACCTACTGGCTGGTGGAATATCAGAAAAAACTGTTTATCATCGACCAGCATGCCGCGCATGAAAAGGTATTGTACGAAAAAATGATGCGTTCTTTTGAAAACAGGGAATCTACGACGCAGATCTTATCGCCGCCTCTGATCCTCTCTTTAGACGAACAGCAGATCGATTCTCTGGAAACGTTTCAGAAACAGCTGGAGGCGCTTGGATTTGAGATTTCCCCGTTCGGCGGACGGGAATATGCCGTCTGCGGCGTACCGGGCAACCTGTTTGGATTAGACGCCAGACAGATTCTGCTTGAAATTTTAGATTCCCATCCGGACATCAAAAAATCTGCGCCGCCAAAGCTTGTACTGGAAAAAATAGCGTCCATGTCCTGTAAAGCCGCCGTAAAAGGAAGCCATGCGCTTGGCCGAAGAGAAGCAGAAGCGCTGATCGGGGATCTCTTAGCGCTGGAAAACCCTTATTTTTGCCCGCACGGAAGGCCGACGATTATTTCAATGGACAAATCAGAATTAGAGAAAAAATTTAAAAGGATCGTATGATATGAAACCACCGCTTATTATCCTTGCAGGACCTACGGCAGCAGGAAAAACAGCGCTGTCCGTAACGCTTGCGAAACAAATCAACGGATCCGTGATTTCAGCGGATTCCATGCAGGTATACCGATACATGGATATCGGTTCCGCGAAAATCAGGACAGAAGAGATGCAGAATATTCCGCATTATCTGATCGACGAACTGCTTCCGGACGAAGAATTTAATATCGTCCTGTTTCAGAAACTGGCAAAGAAATACCTGACAGAAATTTATGCCGCCGGCAGAATACCGATTCTTGCCGGAGGAACCGGATTTTATATTCAGTCCGTACTCTACAACATCGATTTTTCCAGGGAGAAAAGTTCTCCCGCAATCCGGAGAGAATTGGCGGAAATAGCCGAAAACGAAGGAACCGAAGCGCTGCACAAACGACTGGCCAAAGTCGATGCCGATTCCGCACAGGCCATTCATCCGAATAATGTAAAGCGTATCATCCGCGCTTTGGAATTTTACCGGCAAAACGGCTATCCGATCTCAAAACACAACAGAGAAGAACGGCAGAAATCTTCTCCCTACAATTTCGCCTATTTTGTTTTAACCGACGACAGAAAACGGCTGTATGCGCAGATTGACAAACGTGTGGACCTTATGATGGAACAGGGTCTTTTCGATGAAGTAAAGCGGCTTAAGGAAATGGGTTGCCACAAAGGCATGGTGTCTATGCAGGGACTCGGATATAAAGAACTTTTGATGCATCTAAACGGAGAGATTTCTCTGGATGAGGCCGTATACCGCATCAAACGGGACACCCGGCATTTTGCCAAACGACAGCTGACCTGGTTTGGCAGAGAACGGGATGTAAACTGGCTGGATAAAAGTGCATTTGGTTATGATGCCGACGCCATCGCAGCGGAAATGCTTTCCGTTTTAAAAGAAAAGGGGATACAGACATGAAGGAATCTACACTACTCCAAAAACAATACGAAAACCTTGGAATCTGCAGGGAAGTCTATGACTTCGGCAGCAGGATCGAAGAAGAGTTAAAAGAACGTTTTGCCCGGCTGGACCAGACAGCGGAATTTAACCAGATGAAAGTTCTTTCTGCGATGCAGAAGCACAGAGTAAGCGCCGAATGTTTTTCGGCATCCAGTGGATACGGGTATAACGATCTGGGCAGAGATACGTTAGAAGCGGTATATGCTTCGTGTTTTCACGGGGAAGACGCCCTGGTTCGCCCGCAGATCACTTGCGGAACACACGCCCTTGCCCTGGCTCTGCTTTCCAATCTGCGTCCCGGCGACGAACTGCTTTCTCCGGTAGGAAAGCCGTACGATACACTTGAAGAAGTGATTGGTATCCGTCCATCCAAAGGTTCTCTGGCAGAGTATCAGATTTCCTACCGACAGGTTGATCTGCTTGCAGACGGCAGTTTCGATTACGACGGGATCCGAAACGCAGTGAATGAAAAAACAAAACTTGTCACGATACAGCGGTCCAAAGGATATGCCGCAAGAAAAACATTATCCGTAGACAGAATCGGAGAACTGGTCTCATTCCTCAAACGCATCAAGCCGGACGTGATTTGTATGGTGGACAACTGTTACGGAGAATTCGTGGAGGAAAAGGAACCGTTAGAAGCGGGCGCCGACCTGATCGTCGGATCGCTGATTAAAAATCCCGGCGGCGGACTTGCGCCGGTCGGCGGCTATATTGCCGGAAAAAAAGAATGCGTGGAACATGCGGCGTACCGCCTGACTTCTCCGGGACTCGGCAAGGAAGTCGGCGCATCGCTCGGCGTTATGCAGTCGTTTTACCAGGGTCTGTTTTTGGCTCCGAATGTAGTAAATGCTGCGTTAAAAGGCGCCATTTTTGCAGCAAATATCTATGAAACGCTGGGATATGATGTCCTGCCGAATGCGAAAGAAAGCCGCCACGATATTATCCAGGCGATTTCGTTTCACGATCCGAAAGCAATGAAAGCGTTCTGCCAGGGGATTCAGGCGGCAGCCCCGGTGGATTCTTATGTCACGCCGGAACCATGGGCCATGCCGGGATATGACAGCGATGTGATCATGGCGGCGGGAGCTTTTGTACAGGGTTCTTCGATCGAACTGAGTGCGGACGGTCCCATTAAACCTCCGTATTCCGTTTTTTTTCAGGGAGGATTGACCTGGCACCATGCAAAATTCGGCATTTTGATGTCTCTGCAAAAACTTTATGAGCAAAATCTTGTTAACAAGCGCCTAATGTGTTAAAATGATGTGAATGGCTTTTTGGAATCCATGTTTTATTTCTACAGGCAGGAGAGTAGAAAGGATATTCCATGAATCGTCACTTTACGGTAAAAGAATTGCCGGAATCCGAGAAACCCTATGAGAAATGTCTGCATTACGGAGCAGAATATCTTTCAGACGCAGAGCTGTTAGCCGTCATCATCCGTACGGGAACCTCTGGAAAACAATCCATTGAGGTTGCGCAGGAGATTTTAAACCGCAACGAAAAAAACCTTCTGAATCTATACCATATGAGCCTGAAGGATTTTAAAGAAATCCCGGGAATTGGTACGGTCAAGGCAGTCCAGATGAAATGTCTGGCAGAAATCACCAAGCGTATGACAAAAGCGGTCAGGCTCCGCAGCGTAGCATTAAACAGCGCGGAGTCGGTAGCGTCCTATTATATGGAAGAGCTGCGCCATGAAAACAGGGAAAAACTGATGCTGTGCATGTTTGACTCCCAATGCGTCCTGCTTGGAGAGGAACTCATCTCCATAGGAACCGTCAACGCATCGTTAGTATCTCCCAGGGAAATTTTTCTTCGGGCGCTTTCCAATCAGGCTGTCTACATTATCCTGCTGCATAACCACCCCAGCGGCATACCGCTGCCGAGTACACAGGATAAGCAGATCACCAGAAGAATACAGGAAAGCGGAGAAATGATAGGGATTCCATTATCGGATCATATCATCATAGGCGACAACCAATATTTCAGCTTTAAAGAGGAGCGTCTGCTGATCTGACGGCGGCAGACGGAAGGGAGAACTGTAATGAACAACAATATTTACTGCATTGATCTGGGTACCTGCAATATGAAAGTATTCTGTAAATCAATAGGCAAAATATTAAATGAGAAAAATACAATTGCTATTGTAAACAAGAACCAGATGTACGCGTATGGAGACGCTGCATACGCAATGTATGAGAAGGCGCCGGAAACAATTCACGTGACGTTTCCCATTACGAACGGGGTCATTGCCGATTTTAATAATGTCCAGAATATGATCTTTGATTTTCTGGAGACGCGTGCAAAAGGAAAAGTCCACGGAGCCGAATTTATTGTTGCAGTGCCTACGGATATTACGGAAGTAGAAAAAAAAGCATTTTTTGACCTCTTCTATAAAAGTAAGGTAAAGCCCAAAAATGTCCAGCTTTGTGAGAAACCCATTGCCGATGCCGTAGGGCTTGGTTTGGACGTCAATGAGCCTACGGGCGTTATGGTCGTAGATATCGGGGCGGACACAACAGAAATTTCCGTGATTTCTTTAGGCGGTCTCGTATTAAGCGATCTTTTGCACTTTGGCGGAAACCGGATCGACGAATCCATCATCAGCCATATTAAACGCACGTATAATCTGGTCATCGGACAGAAGACGGCTAAATCTTTAAAAGAGTGCCTGGGCTGCGGCCTGCCGGGCAGGGAAGAGAGCATGATCATTGTTGGACGCGATCTTGTCAGCGGCCTTCCGATCGAACTTGAAATCAGCGCGCAGACGGTGTATGAAGCAATCAAGGATAATTTGAATTCCATCTGCAATTCCATTAAAATGATATTGGAAAAAACGCCTCCTGAAGTGGCAAGAGATATCATCCATTCCGGCATCTATATTACAGGCGGCGGATCCCAGATCCAGTGTCTGGACGAGCTGTTTACCCAGATTACCAATATCCGCGTCAACACCTGCGAAAATCCGGAGGAATCCGTTGTGCGCGGTTTGATAAAAATTGTATCCGAAAGCAAATACAAGCATCTGACTTTCAATATGAAAACAAGAATCTTGAAATAATTGAGGTAATTTCATGAAACGGAAATCAAAATTTAAGCTTCCATCCAAATATATGCTGATTCTCTTAACGGCAGTATGCGGAATTTTGGTTTATGCCAGTTTTACAATGAATCTTTCCGGAGGTCCACTGAATCAAGTAGCGGGCTATGTCTTTATTCCCATGCAGAGAGGCATCAACTATGTAGGGCGCTGGATTTCGGATAAGACGGATAATCTGAAAGACTTAAAAGACGTCATGGAGGAAAATCAAAAACTGAAAGTTCAGGTTGACGAGCTTACATCCGAGCTCAATACGATCAAACTGGAACAGTACGAACTGAACAACCTGCGGAAGCTTTTAAAGCTGGATCAGAAGTATCCCAGTTATGATAAAGTCGCTGCAAATGTGATCGGCAAAGACGCCGGAAACTGGTTTTCTCTGTTTACAATTGACAAAGGAACGAACGACGGCATACAAATCGATATGAATGTAATCGCCGGCAGCGGTCTCGTAGGTATCGTTACAGACGTCGGTCCCAATTATGCAAAAGTTCGTTCCATCATCGACGATGTCAGCAAAATCAGCGGAATGGTACGGACGACTTCGGACCGCTGTATCATACACGGAGATTTACAGGAAATGAACGCAAACCAGAATATTTTGCTTACGGACCTGAAAGATTCCAAAGATAAAGTTGCCGTGGGAGATCCCGTCGTAACCTCGAATATCAGCGACAAATATCTGCAGGGAATCTTGATCGGATATATCAATACGATAGGCGTAGATTCCAATAATCTGACAAAATCAGGAACCGTTACTCCGGCAGTTGATTTTGAGCGCATTGAAGAGGTACTTGTCATTTTAGAAAAAAAAGAGTCCGGAGAGAAAGAATAACGGAGGCCCTGATGAAACGTAAAATTACGGTTGTTTTGATAGTCATTGTCTGCTTCTTACTGCAGAGTACGTTATTTAAAGCGCTTTCCATTGCGTCAATTTCTCCGAACCTTCTGATCATCGTCACTTCGTCTTTCGGTTTTATGCGCGGAAAAAAAGAAGGGCTTATGACCGGATTTTTCAGCGGTCTTTGCATCGATATTTTCTACGGAGGTACGCTTGGGTTTTATGCTATGATCTATATGTATCTGGGATATGTCAACGGCATGTTCCGGAAAATTTTCTTTCCGGAAGATATCAAACTGCCGATGATTTTGATCACCGCAAGCGATTTTGTCTGCAATCTGCTGGTGTATCTGTTTCAGTTTCTGTTCCGTAGAAAATTTGCGTTTCCCTATTACCTGACCCATATTATCATACCGGAATTGATCTATACGATTCTTGTCACCGTCTTTTTGTATTTTATTTTACTGAAGATCAATCAGAAACTGGAGATGTCAGAAAAAAGGAGTATGAGTAAATTTGTTTGATTTCATAAAAGAATACGTAATTGCTTTTTTTAAATCCAGACTGTTCGTTCTTACCGCCGTTATTATGATCTTATTCGGGATCCTTCTGCAGCGGGTATTTGTGCTTCAGATCGTAAACGGAGAAGAATATCTGAACAATTATGTTTTAAAGATAGAAAAACAGCGGGAGCTGAAAAGCACGCGGGGCAATATCTACGACAGGAACGGCAAGCTGCTGGCTTACAATGAGCTGGCATACGCTATTACGATCGAAGATAACGGAAGCTATGAATCTCTGGAAGAAAAAAACAATTCCATCAATCATGTGCTGGAGATGATTTTTCAGACGTTAGACAAAAATGGAGATTCGATAGATAATACATTTGAAATTTCATTAAAAGAAGGCGGCGGATATGCATTTAATGTAGAGGGCAATACCCGGAAACGCTTCCTTGCCGATGTCTATGGACGTTCGAATATCGAAGACCTGGCATTTAATAAGAAACTCGGATATAACGAAGGAGAAGCATCTGCCGAGGACGTAATGAAATATTTACAAAGCGAAAACAAATTCGGCGTTACCGGTAAGTATAAAGGAGAACTTGCTTATCGGATTACGGTGATTCGGTATGCCATGTCCAAAAACAGCTATCAGAAATATATTTCCACAACGATCGCATCGGATGTCTGTGAAAACACAATCGCCTATATCAGTGAAAATGCAGGCACACTACAGGGGGTAGAAGTATCCAGCGACACCATCCGAAAATATGTAGACAGCAAGTATTTTGCACAGATCATCGGTTATACAGGAAATATCTCTCAGGACGAATATGACTCCCTTTCCAAAGACAACAAAGATTATTCGTTAACGGATGTCATCGGAAAATCCGGGATCGAACAATACTTGGATGTGACGCTTCGGGGAAAAAAGGGAACGGAAACCGTATATGTCGACAACCTCGGTAAAGTGGTGGAAACAAAGGAGCGGATCGAACCGATTGCCGGAAATAACGCATACCTTTCCATAGATGCCGATCTGACAAAAGTCGTCTATGATCTTCTGGAAATGGAAATTGCAGGAATTGTATATGATTCCATCCGAAATATAAAAGATTATGACGCTTCCAAAGTAAAAAAGGCGTCTGATATTGTAATTCCGATTGACGACGTCTATTTTGCGCTGATTGATAACAATATTTTAGATACGGATCGTTTTTCCAAAAAAAATGCAAGCGAAACCGAACAGAGCGTCTATGCAGCATTTGTTTCCAAACAGGCAGACGTGCTTGCCTCGATCCAGTCCCAGCTTACCACGGAATCTGCCGTACCGTTTGGAGATCTCGATAACGAAAACAAAGATTACATCACATTTATTATTTCGATGCTGAAAGAACAGAAGGTTCTGGTGACCGATCGGATCGATACCGAAGATTCGGTTTATGTCCAGTGGGCGGACGGAAGTATCAGCCTGAAAGATTATTTAAACCATGCCATTGCCAAAAACTGGATCGATATCACGGCATTTTCCGTGGATGAGAAGTATTCGGATTCCAATGAAATTTATGCTGCGCTTTTAAATTCTATTCAGGAAGTGCTGAAACATGACTATGATTTTTCCAAAATTATTTATAAATATATGATTCATCAAAACCTGATCAGCGGCTCGCAGCTTTGTATCCTGCTGTACGATCAGGGGGTATTAAAATATGATGAAGCGCAGGTTGCCTCATTGACATCGGGCGCCGTATCGGCATATAATTTCATACGGGAAAAAATCAAACACCTGGAAATTACGCCGGCGCAGCTTGCCTTAGATCCCTGTACCGGCTCCTGTGTGATCACAAATGTAAAAACGGGCGAACTATTAGCTCTGGTATCCTATCCCGGTTACGATAATAATCGTCTGGCAAATACCATGGATTCCAAATATTGGGAGAGCCTGCGGGGGGACCGTTCCAATCCGCTTTACAACTATGCCACACAGGAAAGAACGGCTCCCGGTTCTACGTTTAAAATGGTTTCCGCTACGGCAGGTTTTGCGGAAGGGGTTATCGATACCGAAACGGAGATTCTGGACGAAAGCCGGTTTACACGTCTGGAAGAAAAGGGTCCTACCTGCTGGATCAATCCTTCCAGCCACGGAATCATCAATCTATCCGAGGCAATCCGGGATTCCTGCAACTATTATTTCTATGAAACCGGATACCGTTTAAGCTTAAACGGAATGGTTTATAACGAAAAAAAGGGAATTGCGGCAATCCAGAAATATGCATCCTTGTTCGGACTCGACGATACGGTCGGCATTGAAATTCCGGAAAGCGAGCCGCAGGTAGCGGACGAATACCCGATCACGGCAGCCATCGGACAGAGTAACAACAACTATACGACAGCGCAGATTGCACGGTATATTACTGCCGTTGCCAATAAAGGAACAGTCTATCAGGAAACATTGTTAAAAGAAGTACGGGATTCCGACAACAAAAACGTATTGGAAACGTATGCGCCTTCGGTCAGAAACCAGGTCGACGTTTTGGACGCAAAGCAGTGGGATGCCATCCATTCCGGCATGCGTATGATGGCGGAAGAATCTACCAGCTTTAAAGATTTTCCGATCGCCGTGGCAGGAAAAACAGGTACGGCGCAGCAGGTAACCTATCGGCCCAATCACGCGCTTTTTGTAGGATTTGCGCCTTTTCAGAATCCTGAGATTTCCATTACGACAAGAATTGCCTACGGTTATACTTCACATAATACATCCGATATATCCAGAGATATTTTAGCGTACTATTTCGGCGTAAACAAAGCGGAAGACCTGATCAACGGACAGGCAAAAAATGTCAGCGGCGGATCGAATGCCATCACAGATTAACAACGACTCAGAAAACAGGAGGAATCATATGTCTCAGCCGGTTATTATCAAAAGCAATAAATACGGCATCCGGCTCATCCTGGATGCGTATATTCCGTTTCGGGAATTGCTCACGCATATTGCGGACAAATTTACGGAATCCGAAAAATTCTTTAAAAACGCACATATGGCAATTGCTTTTGAAGGAAGAGAATTATCTGCAGAAGAAGAGTACCAGATTTTAGATACCATATCCCGGAATACGAGCATCCATGTCGTATGCGTGATCGATAACAATATAGAATACGAAGAATACGCCAGAGAACAGGTAGAGAGGGCTCTTACACAGGACTCTGAAAATACCGGAAAATTTTACAAAGGGACGCTGAGATCCGGACAGGAACTGGAATGTGAGACAAGCATTGTAATCCTGGGTGATGTCAATCCCGGAGCGACGGTTATCTCTGCCGGAAACATTGTGATTCTGGGCGCGTTAAAAGGAACTGCCTTTGCCGGAGCTGCCGGAAACGAGACTTGTTTTGTCGCGGCGCTTGATATGAATCCGGTGCAGATAAAAATCGGAACTGTCATTGGCAGAAGCGAAGACAAAAAACTTCGTGTCTCTATCCGGGAACGCAGAAAAACTTCGGCAGAACCCCAGGTAGCGTCCGTGTCGGACGGACATATTCTGATCGAACCAATTACGAAAAATACTTTTAATAATATTTAATTTCAGGAGGGAGAACTATCATGAGTGAGGTAATTGTAATTACATCCGGTAAAGGAGGCGTTGGCAAAACAACGACAACTGCCAATGTGGGGACCGGTCTGGCACAGCTGAATAAAAAAGTCGTATTAATTGATACGGATATAGGACTTAGAAATTTAGATGTTGTTATGGGATTGGAAAACAGGATCGTATATAATCTTGTGGATGTCGTAGAGGGAAGCTGCAGGATCAAGCAGGCGCTGATCAAGGATAAAAAATATCCGAATCTTTCCCTTCTCCCGTCTGCGCAGACGAGGGACAAGTCTTCCGTTACACCCGAGCAGATGAAAAAGCTGACGGATGAACTGCGGGAAGAATTTGATTACATACTCTTAGACTGTCCGGCAGGCATTGAGCAGGGATTTCAGAATGCAATTGCAGGCGCTGACCGCGCGATTGTCGTGACAACACCGGAAGTATCTGCGATTCGTGATGCAGACAGGATCATCGGTTTGTTAGAAGCAAACGAGATCAAACAGACACAGCTGATCGTAAACCGGCTTCGAATGGATATGGTAAAACGGGGCGATATGATGTCGGTGGAAGATGTATGTGAAATCCTTGCGATCAATTTAATCGGCGTCGTGCCGGATGATGAACAGATCGTTATATCAACCAATCAGGGCGAACCTCTCGTCGGTTCGGACGCATTGGCAGGAAAAGCGTTTACCAATATCTGCAAGCGGATCATCGGAGAAAACGTTCCGTTTTTGGATTTACAGAAGAAATCGTCTGTATTTACAAAGCTTGCTGGATTGTTTAAATAAGAATAAGGGAGGATAAAATGTCATTCGCGGACTTTTTTAGAAAAAAGAACTCCGGCAATATTGCAAAAGACCGCCTGAAATTGGTTTTAGTATCGGATCGGGCGAACTGTTCACCGGAAGTTATGGAATTGATTAAAAACGACATTATTCACGTCATATCGAAATATATGGAAATTGATGCGGAGGGTCTCGATATTCAGATTACGCAGACGGAATCCGAAACGGATAACGGTAAAGTACCTGCGTTATATGCAAATATCCCGATCAAAGGTATGCATCATTCTTCCTAAACGAACATTGTTTACTCCACAGACGGAATTTATCAGGAAAGGGAATTGACAGATTATTTATGCTGAAACAATATAAGCTTAGAAATTATAATTTCAGATTGGTGTTCTATGTTGTTGCGCTTACCATTCTTGGGATTCTGGTGATTGGAAGCGCCAAAGAATCTGTCCAAAACAAGCAGACCCTTGGACTGTTTTTGGGCATCATCGCCATGCTATGCGTTTCTATGATGGATTATTCGTTTCTCCTTCGGTTCAGCTGGCTGTATTATATTATGAATATCGGTCTTTTGGTTCTGGTAAAGGTAATCGGCGATGATTCCAACGGCGCTACCCGCTGGGTTGAAATTGCAGGTCTTCGATTTCAGCCTTCTGAACTGGCTAAAATCATTATTATCTTGTTTTTTGCATATTTTTTTATGAAGCATCAGGAACAGTTAAATACCGTAAAAATTTTAGGGCTCTCTTTTATACTCGCCGGCATCCCTTTGGTTTTGATCAAAGAACAGCCGGATTTATCCACAACGATCGTTACGGCTGTCATCTTTGTTTCTCTCTTGTTTATCGCCGGACTGAGTTATAAAATAGTAATAAGCGTCCTTGCCGTCAGTATCCCTTCGTTTATTATATTTATCAGCCTCATTTTGCAGCCGGACCAGAAAATTCTGGACGGATACCAGTACAAACGAATTATGGCTTGGCTGCAGCCCGAAAAATATGCGGACACCGCATACCAGCAGTTAAATTCCAAAATGGCGATCGGTTCCGGCCAATTATGGGGAAAAGGGTTAAATAACAGCCAGATTACATCCGTTAAAAACGGGAATTTCATTTCGGAGCCGCAAACAGACTTTATCTTCGCCATTGTCGGAGAAGAACTTGGATTTGTCGGGTCTGTTATCGTAATCGTTTTATTATTTTTAATTATATTAGAATGTATATTAATGGCAAGAAAAGCAAAGGATATTTCTGGAAGATTAATTTGCTGCGGAATGGCTTCCTTAATCGGTTTCCAGGGATTTGTCAATATATGCGTTGCTACGGGCCTTATGCCCAATACCGGACTGCCGCTTCCATTTGTCAGTTACGGTCTGACATCTTTAGTTACTTTATTTCTGGGAATCGGATTCGTTTTGAATGTAGGATTACAGCCTAGAAAATACGGAATGGGGGACACATAATGAATATAGGTTTAATTGCACATGATTCGAAAAAAAAATTAATGCAGAATTTTTGTATCGCTTACCGCGGAATCCTTTGTAAAAATGAGTTATTTGCAACGGGAACAACCGGACGACTGATCGAAGAGGTCACGAACCTTTCAATCCATAAATATCTGGCAGGTCATTTGGGAGGAGCGCAGCAGCTTGGCGCTCAGATCGAACACAATGAAATCGATCTGGTCATCTTTTTGCGCGAACCGCTGTCTCCAAAGTCTCATGAACCGGATGTCGACAGTGTTGTGCGTTTATGCGATACGCACAATATTCCCCTGGCAACCAATCTTGCAACGGCAGAATTGCTGATCAAATCGTTAGACAGAGGAGATTTAGAGTGGCGTGAAATGTATAAATAAAAAAATAATCAAAGTTTTGCTGCCGGTATACATTCTATTGGGAAGCGGATGCGGACAGGCAGCTTCGGAAGTAACATTTTCGGATGCCTATGATATCTATGAAACTTCCAAACAATATGAGATCATTTCGGCAGACGATACGTCGCTTGCGCATACGGCAGATTTTTTCGCGTCGGATTTTTGCGTATCTGACGGCAGCGATTTTGGTACGGACCGTACGGATTCTCAGGTCTGCGGTGCGTCCGGCGTATTTAACCTGAATCAAAAAGAAGTGACATATTCCCAGAATATATACGGCAGAATGTATCCCGCCAGTACAACCAAAATCCTGACGGCGTATCTTGCATTAAAATACGGCGATCTGGACGCGGTTTTTACCGTCAGTGAAAATGCTGCCGATCAGGCTGCCGATTCTTCTGTCTGTCATTTAAAAGCAGGAGACCGGCTGACGTTAGAACAGCTCCTTTACGGACTCATAATGCAAAGCGGAAACGATGCGGCAGTTGCGATTGCAGAGGGAATCTCCGGAGATGTCGATACATTTGCAGAGTTGATGAATCAGGAAGCCAACGCATTAGGAGCAATCGATTCACATTTTATCAATCCTCACGGACTACATAACGAAAAACACTATACCACCGTATATGATCTGCATCTTCTGTTTCAGGCGGCAATCCAAAATGAAACGTTCGTAAAAATCCTTCGTGAGACGGAATTTACGGCAGATTATATAGACGCAGCCGGAATGCCGGTGCAGCAAATCTGGATGAGCACAAATAAATATCTGATGGGAACCGAAAAAGCCCCCGGAGGAATTACGGTAATCGGGGGAAAAACCGGCACGACAAACGACGCCGGTTATTGTCTTGTTCTTTTAAGCAATAACAGCGCAGGCGAGCAGATCGTATCGATCGTGATGAAAGCAGACTGCCGCAACAATCTCTATTATTATATGAATGAATTGCTGTACGGATTTTCAGGGAATTAAATTTTATGGTAAATTGTAGGATTTACGGTTGAATATTCGTGCAATTTCTAATATAATAGACTTTATAAAAGGAGAGTTTACAGATCCTTAATAGACAGAATAACAGGAGGAAATTGCCATGGTTCAAATTATTGCAGGTGAAAAGGGAAAGGGAAAAACAAAATTTTTATTAGAAAAAGTAAATGCTGCCGTTCAAGCAGCGAATGGAAATATCGTATATCTTGACAAGAGTCAAAAACATATGTATGAGTTAAGCAACAAAGTCCGTCTGGTCAATGTGATGGATTTTCCGATTACAAATTGCAGCGAGTTTATGGGTTTCATTTGCGGAATCGTTTCACAGGATCATGATCTGGAAGAATTGTATTTAGACAGTTTCCTCACAATCGCAAACATGCAGGAAGACGAAATCAGTCATGCAATCGAAAAATTGGACATTATCAGTGAAAAATATCATGTGAAAATCGTACTCAGCGTATCCATGGATAAAGAAAAACTTCCGGAATGCGCAAAAGCGAAAGTTATTATTTCCCTGTAGAACATATATCTGCCCTTAGCGTAGATGCCTGCAACCGGCACATCTTTGCGCTAAGGGCATTCTTATACACTTTTACGCCTGCTCCATGCTGCGGATCCTTCCATAGGCGGTTAACAGATACAATCCGCCGATGCCTACCAGCGCATAAACGATCCTGGAAAGCCAGGACATACTTCCAAATAAAAAGGCAACCAAATCAAAACGGAAAAATCCAATCAATCCCCAATTGAGCGCGCCGACAATGACAAGCGTCAGGAGCGTATAATCTAAAGCTTTTGAATTCATAAAAAATTCCTCCTTTTTTTTTAGTATGTCTTTTTTTTGGCTGCTTATACAAAACATGATTGTTTTCCTGTTTGATAAATGTTAGAATATAGGGTATTGAATTCCTTGATATCATAGGAACAGCATAAGGAAGGTAGGATTGTGGCAAAAAACAAAAAAATTGTTCGTTACCGAAAACCGTTTCATTTAAATATCGGATTGATCATTTTCGGAATTATATTAATCTATTTGATGTTTTACATTTACTCTTATTTTACTTCTACGCATATATCCGTATATGAAGTGATTTACGGAACGATTGCAGTAAATAATTCTTATACGGGACTTGCGCTGCGCAGTGAAGAGATCGTATTGGCAGAACATTCCGGAGAAATTAATTATTACAGAAAGGAAGCCTCAAAAGCAGGCATCGGAGATTTAATCTACTCGATCGACAGCGACGGAACGATTGCCGGTGCAATCAATTCTGCCGATGAAGATACGATATCACTAAATAAAGAAAGTTTAGAACATCTGGAAAAAGAAATTTCGGAATATTCCAACAGTTATCAATCCAATGCGTTTTATCAGATTTACACGTTTAAAGACGATATCAACGCGGAAATATCAGAAGCGTTAAGCATGGGAGCTTTAAATTCCATTACAGACACCGTTTCGGCAGCCGAAAATAACGCGACATTCCATAAAGGGACGTCTCCGAAAGACAGCATCGTCGTCTATTATACGGACGGCTATGAAGACGTAACGGCAGAAACGTTTGCACCGGAAATGCTGGACGAGTCTTTGTACAGCAAAGTAAATTTAAGAGATAAGAAACGGATAGAAACAGGTGAAGCTGCCTGTAAACTGATCACTGACGAAAACTGGGAGATTGTTTTTGCCGTCACAGAAGAAAAAGCAAAACAGATGGAAGGCGCTTCTACCGTCCGCATCCGATTTAAAAAAGATAATACGGTTACACGCGTTCCGTTTACGATTACGGAACGAGACGGTGAATTTTATATGATCCTTTCTCTTTCCCATTCTATGATCCGATTTGCCGCAGACCGGTACATCGAATTGGAATTGCTGTTTGAAGAAGAAACAGGCCTTAAAATCCCAAATTCGGCGATTACGACAAAAGATTTTTACACCGTTCCGATGGAATATTTCCAAAAAGGCAACAATTCCAACGAAGAAGGGATTATGATACGAAAAACCGATAAAAACGGAAAAACAGAAGACTCCTTTGTAACGCCCAATATTTATTTTGCAACGGAATATTCCTACTATGTAGACGGAGAAGAATTAACGGACGGCATCGAGGTTTTAAAACCGAATTCCAATCAAACCTATACCATACATGAGACCGCAAAGTTAGAGGGAATTTATTGTATTAATAAAGGATATGCCGTATTCCGCAGGATCGACGTAATCTATCAAACCGAAGAATACGCAATCATTCGGAGCGGAACAGAGTACGGCGTATCGTTATACGACCATATCGCGCTCGACGGAAGTACGGTGACTGAGAACGTGATTGTCAATAAATAATCGGAAAGGAAAAAAGTTATGTTAACAGAAAATTTAAAACGCGTAGAAGAAAACATCCAAACGGCATGCCAAAGAGCCGGAAGAAAACGGGAAGAAGTGACTTTGGTCGCTGTCAGTAAGACAAAGCCGGTATCGATGCTTTCAGAAATTTATGACTGCGGCGTCCGCAGCTTTGGAGAAAATAAAGTACAGGAACTATGTGAAAAAAGAGAATTGCTTCCTGCCGACATACGATGGCATATGATCGGGCATCTGCAGAGAAATAAGGTAAAATATATCATCCGTGATGCAGCGCTGATTCATTCCGTAGATTCGTACCGCTTGGCGGAAGAGATCAATATACAGGCAAAAAAGATCAAACGGATCGTCCCGATTTTGCTGGAAGTAAATATTGCAAAAGAAAGCTCAAAATTCGGCGTTGCTGCCGAAGAGACGCTGCAGCTGGCAGAAGAGATTTCAAACCTAGATAATCTGCGGATTGAAGGTCTTATGACGATTGCTCCGTATACCGAATATCCGGAAGAAAACAGAATTTATTTCCAAAAATTAAGAGAATTATCTGTTGACATAGGTAGGGAAAACATCGATAATGTATCTATGGGTATTTTGTCCATGGGTATGACGGGCGATTATATGACAGCAATCGAAGAAGGCGCGACGATTGTCCGTGTTGGGACAGGCATTTTTGGGGCAAGAAATTATAAAAACAGTTAGGAGATTTTATTTTCATGGGAATGATCGATAAATTTTTAGATGTCATGCGTCTGAATCCGGAAGATGATGAAGATGACTTTTATGAAGATGATTTTTACGAGGATGACGAACCGGAAGTTACCAAAAGAAGCTCCCGGAAAGAACGCAAATCCGCAGAATATGACGAATCGCCTTCTAAAAAGGATAAATCCAAAACAGCGCCAAAGATTACGCCTATGCGGTCAGTAAAAAAACAGGGAATCGGCGGAATGGAAGTATGCGTGATCAAACCTACATCTGTAGAAGACGCACGGGAGATTACAGAAACCTTATTATCCAATCGAACCGTCATCTTAAATGTAGAAGGTCTTGATATTGAAATTGCACAGCGTATCATTGATTTTACAGCGGGTTCCTGTTTTGCAATCAGCGGAAACCTGCAGAAAATTTCAAATTACATATTTATTATTACGCCGGCATCTGTAGATATTTCGGGAGATTTCCAGAATCTGCTGGATTCGTTCAGCACTTCCGGGCTTCATACAGATCTCTAAGAAGAGCCGGGAAACGGGAGTATTATGGAACAGCAGGAACAAATTCTTACAAAAAAGCGGCTGATTGACCTGTCGCGGATTGCAGACCGTAAAGGAGCCGTTACATTCAGTAATTTTTTAAATATAAATGAAATAGATCTTTTTCACCAGGTTTTGGCTGATATAGAAACCGGATATCGGCTTTCCGGAGGATATGAATTTGCAGAGCGTCAGATGATAGCATTTATCCCTGATGCTCTTTGTTATAACGAAGATGCGGCAGAACAGGAGTTTCCGATCGTATGCCTGCGGTTTTATCCGGCACATTTAAAATTTGCCGATTCCTCCATATCTCACCGGGACGTCTTGGGCGCTTTGATGCATCTGGGCGTAGAACGGTCCAGAATCGGCGATATCCGGATCAAAGACTGCAACTATTATATCTATTGTGAAGAGGGGATATCGGAGTATCTGCTCGCATCTCTGGACAAAGTCAAACATACTACGGTAAAAGGAGAGAGAGTATCTTCTTCCGTTTGTATCGAACAATCCTTTCAGACGGTGGAAGGAGTTGTAACATCGACCCGTTTGGATGCGATTGTGGCGTTTGCCGTAAAAAAATCAAGGAGCCAGGCGTCCGCACTGATTCACTCACAAAAAGTCTTTGTCAACGCATGTACCAAAGATTCCAATGCCTGCGAATGCAAACCGGGAGATATCATTTCTGTCCGTGGATTCGGTAAATTTATTTTTGCCGGAGAACATGGGGAGACAAAAAAAGGACGTGTCAAAATTACGATAAAAAAATACATGGGATAGGAGAGCGGAATATGTCAAAGTCAATCACGGTTTCTTATGAAGGAAAGCCCTGTTATGATATTCTATTGGAACAAAATTTTTTGAAACTGACACCAAAATTAAAAGAACTTAATATTTCACCCAAACGAAAAGTCTGTATTGTTACGGATTCCAATCTTGCCGTACTGCATGCAGATGCGCTGGCCGAATGTATCAAACCATATTTTGATTCCTGCATCACATTTTGTTTTCCTGCCGGCGAACAGTCAAAAAATCTGGATACCGTGCAGAACTTATATCAGGAATTAATAAATCATCATTTTGACCGCAAAGATCTTCTGATTGCATTCGGCGGCGGGGTAGTCGGCGATCTGACTGGGTTTACGGCAGCAACCTACCTGCGCGGCATTGATTTTATTCAGATCCCAACGTCGTTGCTCTCACAGGTTGACAGCAGCATCGGCGGTAAAACGGGCGTGGACTTTTTACACTATAAAAATATGGTCGGCGCTTTTTACCAGCCCAAGCTGGTATATATGAATCTTTCTCTGTTAAAGACACTTCCAAAAGATCAGTTTATCTCTGGTATGGGAGAAGTGTTAAAACATGGTTTCATAAAATCCGCCGATTATTTTTCCTGGCTGAAACAAAATCAAATGCAGATTATGAATCTGTCCTTTGATATCATCGAAGAAATGATCTATCAAAGCTGTCAGATCAAACGGGACGTGGTTGAAAGAGATCCAAAAGAAACGGGCGAGCGTGCTCTGCTGAATTTCGGCCATACGATCGGTCATGCCGTTGAAAAACTCTCCGATTTTAAACTCAGCCATGGGCAATGCGTAAGTATCGGTATTGCAGCGGCCAGCCGTTTATCCTGCGACGTTGGAACCCTGCGCAAAGAAGACTGCGCGGAAATTATCCGTACATTGCAGGCGTTTGGGCTTTTGGTATCCGTCAGCCGTTTTACACCACAGGAAATTCTTTCCGTCAGCAAATCCGACAAAAAGATGTCCGCCGGCAAAATCAAATTTATTTTATTGGAGTCGATCGGAAACGCCTATATAGACGCCGACTTAAGTGATGCGCAGCTTTTATCCGGAATTGCCTCTATTTTGAAAGATTCCGACGGCAGAAGAGAAGAGGACACACAAAATGGAACATATCTCTAAAAAAAACGGAACGTATCTTCTGGCAGGGCTCTTCGGCGTCACAGGCTGCATCGCATTTGACCAGTTTACGAAATACCTCGCCGTAACCTATTTAAAAAACAAGCCCCCGCTTTCACTGATTTCCGGCGTGTTTGAATTATCCTACCTGGAAAACCGCGGTGCGGCATTCGGCATTTTACAGGGACAGAAACTTTTTTTGGTTCTGATCACGGCAGTTATGCTTTCTCTGCTTGTTTATATCTATCTGCGTATTCCAAGAGAGCGTTATTACCGCCTGATCCGGCTTACGCTTACGCTTTTGATATCCGGCGCCATTGGGAATTTAATCGACCGATGCCGGCAGGATTTTGTGATCGATTTTTTCTATTTTTCTCTGATCGATTTTCCTGTATTCAATGTAGCCGATATTTATGTTACGGCAGCGGCGGTATTACTTATTTTTCTTTTCCTGTTCTACTACAAAGAAGAGGATATTGATCTGCTCCTTAGATTGTGTTCATTTCGCAGAAAGAAAGATCAAAACAAATGATGGAAACCTTTATTTTTGAAACGGAAGAAACGGATGCGGGACTTCGTCTGGATAAATATCTGTCCGAGAAAATGGAAGGGTTTACCCGTTCTTTTCTTCAGAAATTAATGAAAGACGGACAGATTACGGTAGACGAACAGGCGGCAAAAGCGGGATACCGCATCAAACCCGCACAGACGGTCAAAATAACTCTTCCGCCAGCCATCGATGCTGAAATCGTTCCCGAAAATATCCCGCTGGATATTTTATATGAAGACGAGGATCTTTTAATCGTCAATAAGCCGAAACATATGGTGGTTCACCCTTCTGCAGGTCATACTTCCGGCACATTGGTGAATGCCGTTATGTATCACTGTAAAGAAAGCCTTTCCGGAATCAACGGCGAAATACGACCGGGAATCGTCCATCGGATCGACAAAGATACGACCGGTTCCCTGATCGTCTGCAAAAATGACGAAAGCCATGTATGTATTGCAGAGCAGATCAAAGAACATTCGATTCGCAGGATTTACCGCGGCATCGTATCCGGAAACCTAAAGGAGCAGGAGGGAAGGATCGAGGGCAATATCGGCAGGCATCCCACAGACCGAAAAAAAATGGCGGTATTGAGCCAGGGAGGGAAACCTGCCATAACACACTATAAAGTCTTACAGCAATGGAATCATGCGGCTTATATGGAATTTCGCCTGGAAACCGGTCGAACACACCAGATCCGCGTGCATATGGCAAGTATCGGGCATCCGCTGCTGGGCGATACGGTCTACGGCAATGCAAAAAATCCATATCGCTTAGAAGGTCAGACGCTTCATGCCATGACGATCGGTCTAATGCATCCAAGAACCCAGACATATATGGAAGTATCCGCGCCGTTACCTGGGTATTTTCAGTCTTTAATCAAAAAATTAAATCAAAATTATTGATTTGTATATACTTTTTTGCAAAAAACGCGTATAATATTTTATTATATAATAAAGGTGGGATTTTTATGAGTCATCATATTTATACAATCGGAAGAGAATTTGGCAGCGGCGGAAAAGAGATCGGCGTAACTCTTGCAAATCGCCTCGGTATCAAATGTTATGACAAAGAACTCTTAAAAGAAGCTTCGAAACAGAGCGGTTTTTGTGCGGAAATCTTTGAAAATCACGATGAAAAGCCGACAAGTAGTTTTTTGTATTCCCTGGTAATGGATACGTATTCCTTTGGCGGTTATTCATCCGCGCCGTTTTTGGATATGCCGTTAAATCACAAGGTATTTCTGGCACAGTTTGATACGATTAAAAAGATTGCGGAACAGGGTCCCTGCGTAATCGTAGGCCGCTGTGCAGACTATGCGCTGGCAGACAATCCGGACTGCATGCATATTTTCATTCATGCAGATCTGGATCATCGAATCGAACGGATATCTGAAAAAATGAACCTTCCTGCGAATAAAGCCCGCGATACCATCTTAAAAACCGACAAACAACGTGCCAGCTATTACAATTATTACACAAGTAAAAAATGGGGAGACTCCAGAAGTTATCACCTCACTTTAGACAGCGGGCATATCGGCATAGACGGATGCGTAGACCTGATACTGGCATATCGGGAACGGTTCCGCAAGCAGTAAAAAGAGAACTTGGAAGACATAAAACCCCCGTACAAAACTATTCGCAAAAGACAAGTTTAACGAATAGTTGGTATGGGGGTTTCGGATATTATATGATCTTGTACCAACTGATTCGTTAAACTTGTGGGAACTACTAACTTGCGAAAACTGCTATGTTGTATAGAATTTTGATTTCTGTCTTGGTTTTAGATTGTTTGGGAATCCAGGACGATGGTGAAGGGACCGTCGTTTTCCAACGTTATTTTCATGTCTGCACCAAAGATTCCGGTCTCTGTTTGATATCCGGCTGCAATGCATTGTTCGATGATATATTCGTACAATTGATTGGCAAGGTCTGCACTGGCTGCCTGGATAAAGGATGGACGGTTTCCTTTTTTACAGTCTGCATAAAGGGTAAATTGTGATACCAATAGTAAGCTTCCGTCCACGTCTTTCAGCGATAAATTTGTTTTACCTTCGGAATCTTCAAAAATACGCATGTTCAACAACTTTTTGATCATCTTATCAGCAATTTCTTTTGTATCTTCCTCTGACACTCCGATCAGTACAAGAAAGCCTTTTCGGATCGATCCGGTGACTGTTCCGTCTGCTTTGACACTTGCATGGTTTACGCGTTGTATGAGAAATCGCATATTCTTCTCTCCTTTTTCGTTTTGTTCCTGATTTTCATTATAACCTTATATGACGTTAAAGTTTTTCTATCCTTTCTCTTACTATGATCCCTGAATTTTGAATACTTGTCAATGACTTTTTATGGATTTTCCCTTCCAAATAGTTTATAATAACTATTGCTATCCTCAAATAGACCAAGCTCGGATTACCGGCTTTACGCTAAGTGATTCTTAACATAAAGAAGAGGTGAGATTATGAAGTTACAGCAATTATTAAGTTATACCAGAAAAGCCGTAGACGATTATGGAATGATTCTGCCGGGGGATAAAATTGCCGTTGGAATTTCCGGAGGAAAAGACAGCCTTGCCATGCTGTATGCCCTGAAACATCTACAGCGATTTTATCCGAATCCTTTTGAATTATGTGCGATCACCGTTCATCTGGGTTATGAAGAGTTTCATCTTGATCGGGTAAAAGCCTTATGTGAAGAGCTTGACGTTCCTTTTTATGAGGTTTCTACCGACATTGCAAAGATTATCTTTGAAGACCGAAAAGAGGCTTCTCCCTGCTCTCTCTGCGCCAAAATGCGTAAAGGAGCGTTAAACCAGAAGGCAAAGGAACTGGGCTTTCATAAGGTTGCATATGCCCACCATAAGGACGATATCGTGGAGACAATGCTTCTTTCGCTCATTTATGAGGGAAGATTCTATGCATTTGCTCCCGTGACCTATTTAGACCGGATGGATCTGCACGTGATCCGTCCGATGATGTACGTTACCGAAGCGGATATCATTGGGTTTCAGAACCGCTATCACCTTCCGGTTGAGAAAAATCCCTGCCCCGTAGACGGTGTCACAAGGCGCGAATATGTAAAACAGCTCTTAAAGAAACTAAATCAGGAAAATCCGGGCGTTAAAAACCGAATGTTTACGGCAATCTGCAACGGAAATATCCCCGGTTGGCAACACATTTTACCATAACAGACAGAAAGGAAATTCGTTATGAAAGAAAAAGCATATCATGAAAAGGTTACGATTCAAAATGAATTAAAGTTAAGGGAATTGTTGCAGACACTGCCCAATTTCTGCCGTGATTATTTTATCGGCATCGAACCGACGACCTCATCTAGAACACGGATTGCCTATGCATATGACCTGGGAATCTTTTTTGAATATATGCATGAAAACAATCCTTTCTGCAGAAAAACAGAGATTTCAGAATTTCCGCTTACCATCTTAGATCAGATTAAGGCTCAGGATATTGAAGAATACTTGAACTGGTTAAAGTATTACATTAAAGATGAAGTTGAACACACCAATAATGAACGCGGCATCTCCAGGAAACTGGCATGCTTAAGGAGTTTTTACCACTTTTTTTTCCGGACAGAGCGAATTTCAACCAATCCGGCAGAATTGGTAAAAATGCCGAAACTGCATGAAAAAAACATTGTACGGCTGGATGTGGACGAAGTTGCTTTACTGTTGGATGAAGTGGAGTCCGGTGAAAGTTTGACACAGCGTCAGAAAGCATACCATGCACAGACAAAAAAGCGCGATCTGGCTATGCTGACGCTGATGCTTGGAACGGGAATCCGTGTATCCGAATGTGTGGGACTGGATATGTCCGACGTAGATTTTAAAAATAACGGAATCAAGGTACACCGAAAAGGCGGCTACGAGTCCATCGTATATTTCGGTGAAGAAGTGGAACGTGCGCTTTTAGATTACATACAGGAACGAACAAAAATCATTCCGGCAGAAGGCAGCGCCAATGCTCTCTTTCTTTCGATGCAGAAAAAACGCATGAGCGTCCGTTCTGTAGAAAATCTGGTAAAAAAATATTCCAAACTGGTAACGTCTTTAAAAAACATTACGCCGCACAAACTGCGCAGCACATACGGAACCGCCCTGTATCAGGAATCCGGGGATATTTACCTGGTTGCCGACGTATTAGGGCATAAAGACGTCAATACAACCCGGAAACATTACGCGGCACAGGCAGATCAGCGGCGCAGACAGGCTGCCAAACTGGTTCGTCTCCGGGAATCGGAATAACTTATATATCAGAACGATCCACAACCTGCCGGATACGGTTTTGTACCAGCAGGGCGATTTCATTGGTTTTCATATCTTTGTAATCTGAGTACGGGATTGGCTGCAGATAATGAACCTGTGTTGTTATTTTCCCGAAATGAAAACTATTGAATACTTTATAGGAATCAATCAGTGCAACCGGCACGATGGGTACTTTTGCTTTGATTGCAGCTTTAAAGCTGCCGGCTTTAAACCCTGCCACATGATTTTTGTTATTAAATTCATATCCGCCTTCCGGAAACAAAATATAACGCTTACCCTCCGCTACATCTTTTGCCACTTCATTGATAATCGTAAGCGCCTGTCGAACATTATCTTTCTCCAGTCGTTTCCCCTGGATCAAATCTATAAATTCCTTCACTAAAATGGAATTCGACTTTGCCTTGTCCATAACAATGGAACAGGGCAATTTGTGCGTATGAATAATACCCAGCGCATCATACTTCCCCTGATGATTGGGATACATGATATAACCGCCTTCTTTGGGAAGATTTTCTGCACCATACGATTTCGTATGTACTTTCCCGGAAAACTTCATCAGCCGTATAACATGTCTGGCAAGATTATACCTCTCTTCTTCCGAATACCGATCCGGATGTTCCCGCCGCATTTTGGGAATAATATAAGGGGCCCGGAACAAATTCATAATAATCACATAAATGAATCTCAACATTTCAACTCTCCTTAGTTCTCTATTATACGTGATTTTACAAAAAAAGACAAGAAAAAGTATCGGAGAGACTTTTACAGCCTCCCCGATACTTATATGCTAGGGATTTCGGTATTTATATAGAATACCTTATTTTAACATCTTTTTCATTTCGTCCGCAACGAACTGTACTTTTGTTCCAACGATTACCTGAACAGATGTCTTGCTCGGTCTCATAACGCCTGCAACACCTGCAGATTTGATCTTTTTCTCATCGATCTTTGTGTAATCATTGATTTCAAGACGAAGTCTTGTAATACAGTTGTCAAGAGATTTCACGTTATCTTTTCCGCCAAGACCTTCTAAAACGATCTTAGCAACTTCTGTGAAATTATCGTTAGAAAGAACAACTCTCTTCTCTGCTTCCAGATCGTCATCTTCCCTGCCAGGGCTCTTTAAGTTAAATGTTGTGATAACGAAACGGAATACTATGTAGTAGATGATACCAACTACGATTCCAACCGGAATCAGGAACCACGGATTCTGTGCTAACGGTGTGAAAGCACTGAGAACCATATCAATGGAACCGCCGGAGAATGAGAAACCAGCTCTGATCGGAAGCGCAACTGTGATACCTGCAGTAACACCTGCTAATAATGCATGAACTACGTATAAGCCAGGAGCCAGGAACATGAATGAGAATTCAATCGGCTCCGTAACGCCTGTAAAGAAGGAACAGAATGCTGCAGATGCAAGCAAGCCGTAAACCATTTTCTTTTTCTCAGGTTTAGCAGTATGATACATAGCCAGGCAGGCTGCCGGAAGACCGAACATCATGAACGGGAAGAATCCTGTCATATACATACCAGTCTCGCCGAATACACCCGTATTGCCCCAGAAATTGCCAAGGTCGTTGATACCAGCAACGTCGAACCAGAATACGGAGTTTAATGCATGGTGCAGACCGAACGGAATCAGCAAACGGTTGAAGAATGCATAGATACCAGCTCCAACTGCGCCCATTCCAAGGAATGTCTCTCCCAAGGAAACCAATGCGCCGAAAATAAGCGGCCATACGAAGAATAAAACACCAGATGCAACGATAGAAAAGACAGCCGTTACGATTGCTACGGCACGTTTACCGCTGAAGAATGCCAATGCATCCGGTAATTTCGTACTTTTAAATCTGTTGTAGCATGTGGAACCAATGATACCGGAAAGAATACCGATAAACTGGTTGTTGATTTTGCCAAATGCTGCATGTGCGTCTGCTCCGGTTAAAGCGGAAACCGTACCGCTGCTTAACAGAGTAGTGATCATTAAGAATGATACCAGACCTGCAAGACCGCCGGTTCCGTCGCCGTCTTCTGACATACCAACGCCGACACCGATTGCAAATAACCATGCCATGTTGTCAATTAACGCTCCACCTGCTTTGATGAGGAACAAACCGATCGTATAAGATACACCGCCGGCTGTAAATCCTGCAACCTCACCAGCCATAGCTGCCGGTGCTAAAATGTATCCGATTCCCATCAGGATACCGCAGACCGGGAGACATGCTACGGGAAGCATCAAAGACTTTCCTAGCTTTTGAAAATATTTCATCATAAAAAGTTTACCCCCTTGTTTTTAGTTTCGCCCTAGCATCGAAACAATTTTCAAAACTTTATTCTATAGATTAGCCTTCAGAAAATCCTCCACTGCTTTCACAGCTTCATCTTCGTCAGGACCCTCTACCTTAACTGTAATTTCCGTGCCTTTTGTGGCACTTAATCCCATCAATGCCATAATTCTTTTGGCATTTGCCTCTTTACCGTCTTTTACGACCGTAATATCACTCTGAAACCCTCCCGCCAGTTTGACAAATAATCCTGCCGGTCTTGCATGTATGCCAAGTTCATCTGTGATTGTATAATTAATTGATTTCATTTGAATATCCTCCTAAATCTCTCTGATCGCTTTTCGAAGCGGTAATACATAGGTGGGAGAAACCGATAATTCGTCGACTCCCATATCCACAAAGGTCTTTGTCAGGGTCGTATCGCTTGCGAGTTCTCCGCAGATGCCTACCCAGGTATTTTCTTTGTGGCCGTTTTCTATCGTCATTTGTATCAGCCTTAAGATTGCCGTATGATGCGTATCGCAAATGCTTTCCAGTCTCTGGTTCTGCCTGTCGATTGCCAGTGTATACTGTGTCAGATCGTTGGTTCCGATACTAAAGAATTCTACTTCTTTCGCAAGCTGATCGCTGATTACGGCTGCCGCCGGTGTTTCGATCATAATGCCAAGCTCTACTTCGCCCATCGGAATGTCTTCCGCCGCCAGTTCCCGTTTGATGTCTTCTACAATATCTTTTATTTTGCGGATTTCATCGACGGATATGATCATCGGAAACATGATCGCAGCCGTTCCGTATGCACTCGCTCGGTAAATCGCCCTTAACTGGGTACGGAAGATATCCGGCTGATCCAGACAGATCCGAATCGCGCGGTATCCCATCGCAGGATTATCCTCGTGTTCCAGACCAAGATAATCCGCTTTTTTATCCGCTCCGATATCCAGCGTTCGGATAATCACTTTCTTACCGTTCATCTTTTCTAATACCGCTTTATAACTTTCAAACTGCTCTTCTTCCGTCGGGCAGTTATCTCTTCCGAGATAGAGGAATTCGCTTCTGAAAAGTCCGATGCCGCCGCCGTCCGATTCCAGCACACGTTCCACATCTGCTACTTCTCCGATATTGCAGTAAACATTGACTCTCCTGCCGTCTGTCGTAACGTTATCCTGTCCAATCAGTTTCTTTAAGCTTTCGGTCTCGCTGATCCACTCGTCACGTTTCGCCGTAAGCTCCTGCAGCACTTCTTCCGGCGGATTGATAATAAGTTCTTCCGTAAATCCGTCTACAATCGCCATCTTTCCCTGATATTCATCAAGCAGCGCCACATCTGTGCTGACCAGAGAAGGAAGATTTAAACTCCTCGCCAGGATTGCCGTATGTGAATTAGCCGAACCATGGATCGTTACAAATGCAAGAACTTTATCTTTATCCATCTGGATCGTCTCGCTTGGTGTCAGATCGTCTGCAAGTAAGATTACCGGTTCCTCCGACTTGATCGCATCATCTCCGACACCGGCAAGAATATTGATCACTTTATTGGAGATATCCAGAATATCAACGCTTCTTGCGCGCATGTATTCATTATCCATTGCGGCAAACATCTGCGAATAGGTATCTCCCACTTCTTTTACCGCATATTCCGCATTGCAGTTGTCCTTGATCATGCTTTTGATATCTTCCAGATATCCTTCGTCTTCCAGCATCATTCCATGCACTTCAAAAATCTTGGCTTCTGCTTCGCCGACGCTTGCCAGAGCCTCCTGGTACAGCGTTTCCAGCTGTCTCTCAGCTTCCGCCACTGCCAGGTTAAACCGCTTCAGTTCAGTCTCTATATCATCAATATGAGTTTTAACCAGAGTAAATTCCTTTTTGCGGTAAACATAAATCTTACCGATTGCGATACCTTTCAAAACGCTTTTTCCAGTACACTTAACCATAGCGTTCCTCCTTATACCGCACAGGTGATTACGGTTTCTCCCGGATTTACCGTACCCTCTTTTTTACAGTCGATTTTGGAAAAGTCATCGCTGTTGCAGATCAGTATGGGAGTTACCGTGTCATATCCTGCTTTTTTGATTTCTTCGAGATCTGCTTCCAGGAGAAGATCGCCTTTCTTTACATTCTGGTTTGCTTCAACTTTTGTGCTGAAGAACTGCCCCTTCAGCTGAACCGTATCCAACCCTACATGGATGAGCAGTTCCACTCCTTCAGATGTCGTAAGACCAATCGCATGACCTGTAGGAAACAGTGTACTGATCGTGCCGTCAGCCGGAGCATAAAACTTACCTTCCGTCGGCTTGATCGCCATTCCTTTTCCCAGAATTTCTTCAGCAAATGTAGGATCCGCTACTTCACTGATGGGAATGCACTCGCCCTTTACCGGAGCGGCAATTACATTCTCTTTCTTGCCTTTCATGAAATCAAATAATCCCATTGTGTCCCCCTCCATTTCCATTGAATATGAACTTTTTCACAGACTGCCCCCATCCGGTTTTATCTTCGATAGTAGAAAAAACCGTCTGTTTTTGACTGTGAAATAGTTATATCCTCTTTTTAGAAATCGATTTAATATAAATTTAATAACTGTTTATAATCATATCATAACCAATGCTTATTTACAAGTTATTTATCAAAATTTTTAAAGGTCGTATTCCAAATCCGATATATTTTCAAACGGTATTTCCGTTTCCCCGATTTTCAGAACTTTTTTCTGTTTATCGATTTGAGAAACAGTCCCGGAAATATGCAGATACTCTCCGCTGTGAAAATATTCCACTTCAATCATATCCGTTTTGCGAATCTGCCTTAAAATCCGGTCCAGCCATTCTTTTTGGTCGTCTGAGAGGTCTTTTTTGAAAACCGGACATTGTTCTTTTTCGGCAAGCGCTTCCCGGAACCCATTTAACGCATCAAACGGAAGAAACTGTTTGGCGCGGATGGATACATCCATGTGCGGGCGCGTCTGTTTATCCAATGCTGTGTCCTCCGATCTGCCTGTTTCGTTCAACTGCAGTCGCCTCCTGCTGCAGATCCATACCTCGGATCACCGCGTTTTTCCCGAATTTCTGTTTGATTTCGAGAACTGTTTTCTGCATTTTTTTCTCTTTTTCGATTGTTTTATAATCTGTAAAAAGATCATATTGCTGACAGTCGGTATCGGCTATCGTTTGAAATGCAACGGAAACGTTTCGAATGGGAATATTTTTTTCTGTGATACGTTCGTATAAATCGAGGACATGCGGAATAAGAACGCGGTAAGAACTGCTGGCCACCGATAATGCCGCGCTTCCCGCAGAGGCTTCTCGTTCCTGTTCATAAGAATATCCTATTGTCAGGGAAACGGATCGCGCCGCAGCTTTCAGGGCTTCCATTTCCAGACAGAGAGCATCTACCATTTCTTTCAGGATCAATTTGCATTCTTCATATTTGTAATCCCGGAACAATACCTGCCGGCTGGAAACGGACCTGTGTTTGGGCTGATACGACTTGATATCCGGCAGTTTTACGGATTCCCTTCCCCACGCATGATCAATTAAAAGTTCTGCGTCTACCCCGAACAGACGATAGAGCAGCGCCGGATCTGCATGGGCAATATCTTTCATAGTCAAAATGCCGAATTCCTGTAACCGTTTTTGTATCCCGGTTCCGATTCTCCAAAAATCGGAAAGCGGTTTGTGGTCCCAAAGCAGTCTGCGGTAAGAAGATTCCTCCAGAACTGCAATGTGATCGTCCCTGTGTTTTGCAAGCAAATCCAACGCGGTTTTTGCAAGATACAAATTGCTTCCGATTCCTGCTGCAGCCGTTATTTTCGTAGTTTCTTTGATGTCCTGCATAATCTGTACGGCGAGTTCCCTGGAAGAGAGACGATACAGGGAAAGATAATCCGTCACGTCTAAGAATGCCTCGTCGATGGAATAGACATGGATATCTTCTTTGGCAATGTATTTTAAGTACACGGCATAAATATCTGCAGAGTACCTGATATACATTTTCATCCGGGGAGGGGCTTTGATATAAGTGATATCCTTCGGTATCTGGTATACCCGGCATCGGTTTTTTACACCCAGTTTTTTCAAAGCCGGAGACACTGCAAGGCAGACCGTTCCCTCTCCTCTCTTCGGATCGGCGACAGCCAGTTTTGCAGTCATCGGATCCAACCCACGTTCCACACATTCCACAGAAGCATAAAATGATTTTAAATCGATACAAAGATATTCTCTTGACGTCATAGAAAGCCTCCCAAACAAATCCTTCGGCTTAGTATCTGTTTCTTTCGTCAATATTATTACAAAATCCTATGGATTTGACCGCCGTGACTAAGAAAAAAGGAACGACAAAAAGCTTCTGCCGTTCCTTTCTTCCAATCCATATCTGCCTGTCTGAGCAGATTATCCCATCCGGTTTAATATATCTTCCCATGCTTCCGGATCGATGTCTTCGTTCTTATATAATTTCCGCTTATCTTCTTCCGTAATGGTCCGTATTACCTTACAGGGATTTCCTGCTGCAACCGACCAGTCTGGAATATCTTTTGTTACGACGCTGCCTGCGCCGATTACCACATGATCGCCGATATGAACGCCGGGGCAAATGACCGTGTTGCCGCCGATCCAGACATTGTCTCCGATCGTCACTTCTTTTCCATACTCATATCCGGAATTTCGGCTTACCGGATGAATGGGATGCCCGGCGGTATAAATCGCTGCGTTTGGAGCCATCTGGCAGTTGTCTCCAATCGTTACTTTTGCAACGTCCAAAATGACGCAGTTATAATTGGCAAAAAAATTTTTTCCTACTTTAATATTGGTGCCGTAGTCACAATAAAATGGAGGGTTGACAAACGCGCCTTCTGAGGATCCAAACAATTCACGGACAGCTTTTTTTATTCCCTCAAAATCAGAACGGTCCATAAAATTCAATTTCTGAAGTTTTTTCCTGCATTCTTTCTGTTCTTCAAAAACGCTGTCATCTGAAATATACGCCATCTGTGCGTCTCTGCGTTCTCTGTTTGTCATGTTTTTCTCCTTTTCTTTATCTGTTATTCCAGAAATCCCAGTACGACTCCATACTGTACCGGTAATATTCCACCGCATATTTTTGATTTAAAACAGTCATATCGCGGATTTGCTTTTGAAACATATCCATAAAATTTCTTCGTTCATGCAGACCCATATTTCCAGTTTCCATGGGAAGTGAAGTAAATCCGTTTTGTTTTTCTACTCCCGTATGCGCTTCCAGCGCCCGCATTTCTACAATTGTTGCATAATTTGGGTTGATTTTATTAATATGTATCGTCTGTTCAAATTCCTCTCCATATTCGTCCACGCCTTTTGCCACTACAACAGGATCCTCTTCTGTGGATTCTTCGGCATATTTGATATAAAAAGACAATCCCGTGCCGTTTCCTCCGGAGTAAAGCATATCATCTGTTTGTAAATAAACCTGATAGACTTTATTCGCCCCGCCTGCCATCCGATCTGTCTGCTTCGCAGCGCTTTTTGCGTATGAATCGCTTCCCGCCTTTTTTGTATTTGCGCTATATCCTCCTGTCGGACCATACGCCCTTCCGATTCCATGCATTCTCATCCTGTAAATCCTCCTGTCTGTTTTTTCCAAAAATAACCTGTTTCGCCTTCCAAGCAGGTTTCCATCGTTTCCCGTTACAGTTTTTATATCGGTAAAAATGATATTTTTTCAAGTAAACTGAAACGAATCATAGGAAAAATGAAATGTATGGTTTCTCCTTTTATTGCCTACTGGCTTCTGTCGTTTTGTCTCCGGTTTCTTTCCTGACGAACGATACAAAATATTCCGGCTGCTGAAATCAAAAACAGTCCCAGCATGCTTACGGTCCGAATAACCGGATTTTGGTCCAAAAAATCAAACGCATTTGTTTCCGCCCGAAGTACGGACGTCAGATTTGCCGCCATATGCGCCGCTGCCGCTCCGGTAAGATTTCCCGTTACCTCCGTAAAATACGCCAGCAGCAGCCCGAATATAGATGCATAAATAAATTGAACCAGATTCATATGTACCGCTCCGAATATCACTGCCGATATGACCATTGCAGTGCGCACGCCCAGCCAGTCGGCGGCTCTTTGGTACACAATTCCCCGGTAGAGAATTTCTTCTGCCATCGGTATGACGATACAAAGCGCAGTCACTTCCAATAGCAGGCGCCCGGTATAAAACGTCTGCGTCACTTGTGCATAAGAAGCGGAATACTGCGTAATCTGAAACATGCCGAGCAGCTGATTTAACGCAATGGCAAAGCATCCCCCGATTCCAAACATACAGATCAGATCAACGACAGGTATTTTTATCCTTCCAAAATATGTTCGGCCCGTTCCGTTCCCCCGCAGCCTTGCATCCTGAAGATATTGGTAAATTAAAAACGGAAGAACCGCAAAAGATGTAAGCAGCTGGCGTAAAAGTTTGGAATCCACCGTTTCCGGAAGTATAACATCCAATAGAATAACCGCTGCCGCCGTCACCAAAAAATACAGGCAGACCGGATACAAAAGATTCCAAATCCGCGTAATGTTCGACTGTTTCATAAATGACTTCCTCCTTGCTAACCCGTCCGGATTTCATCCATTCTAACCCCGATATAATCCGGCTGGTATTTTTTGCGGATCCGATTGGCATACCGTTGATCGGGATGTAATATTTTCTGACGTTCAAACTCGATGACGTCCGAAATCGCATATCCGTTCGGAATATACATCCCTTCTCGCTCGTATGCCGTATAAAAGTCTTGCATAGCATCCAATAACTGCAACGCGCAGGATTGAAAGCCGGGATTTTCTTCCCAGAAATAAAATCTGGATGCCTGGCGGTGGAGCGTCAGCCGCTCGCGTTCCGAAATCCCGCCATTCCATACGGCGCATGCATGGAAACGACGGTTCTCTGCATCTGCCGAACATTCCCACAGCGTTTCAGAAGAAAGCCGAAGCAGTTCTGCCGTCCGGTATGCGATCAGCAGATGTATAAAAATAAGATCGCGTCTTGCGACTCCGGCACAGCACATGGGATTTAAATCGAGCATGCGCAGCTCGATATGATTTACGCCGCTGTTTCTCAAATGCTCCAGTGAATTTTCTCCGGCAGGTTTTAACCGGATCGGATAATACAGTTCCTGAATCGATTGAATGGAGCCGTTTTGGATATAACGATCAATGCTATCCACATAAGAAGAAAAATCCGAATACGATAATTCCGGAAGAAACAGATTCCAGTATCCGTAAGGACTGTTGCGAAACGAAGCATAGGAGTTCCATTCTTCTGTCGGTACGCCGAGCCCCGTTAAAAAGCTGCCGTCTGCCATCGGGCTTGCAGAAGTCAGCGCTACGATCAGCCAGCTGTCCGAAAGCAGGGTATCCGCCAGTTTCACATACCATTCGCTTTTTAATTTGGAATCGTTCTTCTTCGAGGTCAGTTTCCCAAGCAGTCCAAAGAACTCCTGCGGCATAGAATAGTTGAGATGCACGCCGGAAAAAAGCATTTTTACTTTGCCGTATTTTTCGGCAAGATATGCGCGGTAAGTTGTTTTTTCTTCTTTTTCTCCCAAAAATTCTGCAATCCGAATATTGTTTTCTTCCAAAAACAACGGCGGATTGGAGTACGTCCACATATATTCCCCGCCCTCTGGCCGATTGATAATCGCGCCTTCCACCATGCACTGCAGATCGCAGATTTCATTGCAGGCGTCTTCCAGATTGTCGTACACGCCGCTGATGAATTCCACCTGCCCTTCGCTGAAATCCCGGCTGATGCGGTCGTCGAACCCCTCCGGATGCGGAGTCACTGCCAGACGTCCGTCTGCATCTACCCGCAGAGATTCTTTTTCAATCCCGAATTCTCCCGTTAATAAATACCGGTACAGTCTTTCTTTTGTTTTCCTTGATTTGATATACTGCATGTTTGACCTCTTTCAGATAATACAGCGACCCAAACGCGACTGCCATCGTATCTCCCTCGTCTTCTGCCTCCCGGTATGCGGCCAAAACCGCATTCTCTATCTGTCCTTCTGCAGACGCCTGTATGCCGATGCGTCCGGCTTCCGCCGCCAGGTATTCCGCCGGCAGAGCCCGCGGATGATCCGGCGTGACAGTGTAGATATGGTCGAATACCGGCTTTATGATCTTGAGCATCTGACCGAACGGCTTGTCCGACATCACGCCCATAATACCGATTTTCTTTACATTCGGAAATCCGATTATTAAACTTTCTTTTAATTTTTCAGCTGCAGAGGCATTATGTGCGCCGTCCATGTAAAAAAGCGGATTGGAAGAAAGACAGGTAAATCGTCCGTCCATCCTTGCGTGCTCTATGCCTTCCCGGATCTGTCTGTCGGTCAGGTCATATCCTTTTTTTTGCAGAAGACGCAGCGTTTGTATGGCAACCGCCGCATTTTCAGTCTGATAACTGCCTGTCATAGACAACCGGAGCGTTCCAAGGTCTTGATGCCGGCAGCAAAGTCTTCCGCCTTCTATCCGGCTTTCGGTCATCTGCGGTACCCGATCGTATGCGGCGCACTGCTGCACTGCCCGCGTTCGTAAGATCCGATCTACGGTATCCGGCTGATCTGCCGTAATGACGGGACAGCCGGATTTGATAATTCCTGATTTTACTTTTGCAATTTCTTCCAGTGAATCGCCGAGAAAATTCGTATGATCCAAACTGATTGGCACAAAAACACTGCACAGCGGCTGTTCAATCAGATTGGTCGCGTCCGTACCGCCGCCCATGCCCGTTTCTAAAATCACGATTTCACAATTTCTGCGGTAAAACCAGAGGAATGCCAGAGCCGTTTCTACTTCAAACACCGTGGGATGCCGCATACCCTGCGCTGTCATGCGCTTACACGCGGCAGAAACCTCATCCATACAGGCAGCGTACTCTTCTTTCGTGATCCAGCTTCCGTTGATCTGATACACTTCACGCAGATCAAATACAGCGGGGGAATTGTATACTCCGGTACAATAGCTCGCCGCAGTCAGGGCGGAAGACAAAAAACTGCTGACCGAACCTTTTCCGTTGGTTCCTGCGATATGCACAATGTTTAAAGATTTCCAGACATCCTTAAGCTCATGCATCAACGCCCGAATAGACGAAAGCCCCAATATGCTTCCGTATTGTTTGGTTTCTTCATGAAAATCTACTGCTTCTTCGTAATTCATCTTATTCCCCATAACAATATCTATAGTATTTCTTTTCTCTGCAATAAACATACCAGATTTTGTAAAAAATATCAACGTATGTCTTTTCTGCAAAAGAAAAAGCAAAACCTCCGTCTCTTCATTCATCAGAAATAAGAGCGCGAAGGCTTTGCCGTCTGTTCCTGTTAATTCAGGGATAATTCAACGACCATCGGGTCATGGTCTGATAAAGTATTTTCAATCATGGAAACATGGTTGATCGTAATATTCTGCGATACGATCACGTTATCTACGCTGAATACCTGCATGGAATCGTCTTCTCCGTTAAACGTATCCAGCCATTCTCCGTCTTTTCCGTTGGAAATACTGTAGTTTTCCGTAAAGATATCAAATTCTTCCGTTGCCTGATCTGCGTTAAAATCGCCAACGATAATTTTATATGCACAGGAATCTTCGTCTAAGGCTTTGATCAGCGCTTCCATCTGCTGTTTCCGAAGAGACTGATCTTCCCAGCTTAAATGTGTGTTATAAAACGCGATCTCTTTACCTTCTTTTTCAATTAAGACTCTCTGGAAACAGCGCGGCTCAATCGGTCCTTTTTCGCTGACCGCATCCAGTGCGTCTACCGTTGCCTGATCGTCCGGATTGTTGTTCATATAAGCTTCTTTTAATTCGTCTGCAAGCTCTTTTCCTTTAAATTCTGCACTGAACAGTTCCGTGGATTCCGATTCCTTGATTTCAAATTTTGAAATAGTGGCAATTCCGTACTCACCGCCCTGAAAACCAATCGCATTTGTGTAAAAATAATCCGTGTACGGATCGGATGCGAATGTTTCCGCCATGTTGTAATTGTTGCGGATCGTATTGTTGTCCACTTCCTGAATGCCGAGGATTTCAACATTGTTGTCTGCCATGAGTTTACTCTGTGCGGATACATCAGGCTGGGATTTGGCGTCAATGTTAAATGTACCTACGGTTAAAGTTACTCCATCTCCTGTCACATCCGGTTTTTCCATCGACTCGTTTTCGGATGCTTCCGGTGTTTCCGTTACCTCGGATGTTTTTGCCGGTTCTTTTGTCTGCGGGTCTGACTGTGCGCATCCCCCTAACAATACGGCAGAGATCATAAAAACAGATAAGAATTTCATTTTTTTCATTTTCTTTCCTCTCCTTTTCTTTTATTTTTGAAAAATGAATCCATCGTATACGCGGAAAGCTCCCACCCTTTCATTACTTAATCCCATATAATCCGCTTTACCTGCATACTTGTTTTTACGAATAATATAATACCATATTTTAATTATAGAATCAACAAAAAATGACGTGTCGTTACCCGTGTTTCACGCCTTTCGTATCCCGGCTGCCTACCCGCAGGCGGCTCAATTCCAGTTCCTTATCTTTCAGAGAAATTTTCCTGCTTTCGCCCGGTAAAAGGAAGTAAACTTCCGTCAATTCATCATCTGCAGAAAGTTTGATCCCCCGAACGCCTAATGCGCCCTTTTTTTTCTCCGGTACGCCAGACGCTTCGATCCGAAGGAACATTCCCTGTTTGGACTGCAGTACCAGATGCAGTCCTTCCTCGCAGTATCCGACCCGAACAACTTCATCGGCGGCGCCAAGCTTCGTCGCCGCCGTCGTCCGTTTGGAAACGTCAAATTCCGATCCGTCCACGATTTTGAGCATACCGGTTTTCGTAGCAAACAGCAGTTTTCGCTCTTTCATCCCGTTCAGAGAGCTCACAAAAACGAGATGTTCTTCACTGCTGTTATAATTGCTCAGATTATCCACCGGCTGTCCTTTGTCCCGAAATTTTCCGTAAGGGAGGTCGGCGGCTTTTAACAGATGCATCTGCCCCTGATTGGTAAACAGACCGATTTTATCTGTATTTTTGCAGACAATGACGTATCGGTTTTCGCTATCTGCCGCTTCTTTGTTGCGTTCGTACGCCGCTACGTCGATTGTTTTCGCATATCCGAACCGGTCCATTAAAAAGACAACGTCCATCTCTTCCATCTTCGGCTCTTCCAATACGATTTCTTTTGCATTTTCAATCGTCGTTTTTCTTTCAGATGCATATTCTTTTTTGAATGCGTCCAGCTCTTTGATGATTACTTTTGCCATCGCCGTCCGGCTGCCTAAAATTGTCTCATATGTTTGGATATTTTTCAGGGTTTTCTCATGCTCTTTTATCAGGGCTTCGATTTCCAGGCCGATCAGTTTGTACAGCCGCATTTCCAGGATCGCCGCCGCCTGCCGCTCGGTAAAACGAAGCATTGCCGCCTGTTTTTTAGAAGCCTGGCTTTTAAACGTTATGTTTCCGGTCTCCCCTTCCACAAGACACGCTTTCGCTTCTTTAATATTCTTGCTCCCGCGCAGAATTTCGATAATCAGGTCAATGACGTCACACGCCCGGATCAGGCCTTCCTGAATTTCTTTTTTCTCCTGTTCTTTGCGCAGCAGCGTCCGGTATTTCCTGGAAGCAATTTCATACTGGAAATTTACATGGTGGCGAATGATGGGCACAAGTCCCATCGTTTCGGGTTTTCCGTCCGCAACCGCAAGCATATTGACGCCAAACGTATCCTCCAGTCTTGTCTTTTTATAGAGTAGATTGCAGATCCGCTCCGCATCTGCGCCTTTTTTCAATTCGATCACAATCCGTATGCCTTCTTTGGAAGACTGGTTGGAAATATCTACGATATCCGTCGTCTTTTTCGTCTCTACCAAGTGGTAAACATCGTTTAAAAACTTGCCGATGCCAAGTCCGATCATGGTATACGGGATTTCCGTGATCACGATTTTGTCTTTGCCGCCCTTGCCTTTCTCAATTTCCACCCTGCCGCGGATTTTGATCTTTCCTGTTCCGGTCGAATAAATCGAAATCAGATCGTCTTTGTTTACCACGATGCCTCCGGTCGGAAAATCGGGACCTTTGATGTATTCCATCATCTGTTCCGTATTGATATCGGGATTTTTCATATAAGCTTTTACGCCTTCGATCACTTCGCCGAAATTATGCGGCGGAATACTCGTCGCCATGCCGACTGCAATTCCCTCGGCCCCGTTGATCAGAATATTGGGAACCTTGACCGGAAGAACCAGAGGTTCCCGTTCCGTCTCGTCAAAATTCGGTCCGAAATCCACCACGTCTTTATCCAGATCGGCAAGGTAGGCTTCCTGCGTTATTTTTTTCAGCCTGGCTTCCGTATAACGCATCGCCGCCGCGCCGTCTCCTTCGATGGAACCGAAATTCCCGTGTCCGTCCACAAGCGGCATACCCTTCTTAAACTCCTGCGCCATGACAACCAATGCGTCATAAATAGAACTGTCGCCGTGCGGATGGTATTTTCCCATCGTATCTCCTACGATACGCGCGCATTTTCGGTAAGGCTTATCGAAGCGTATGCCAAGTTCATGCATATCATACAGCGTCCTGCGCTGTACCGGCTTTAATCCGTCCCGCACATCCGGCAATGCCCGCGCGACAATGACGCTCATCGCATAATCGATATAAGATTTCTGCATCAGCTCCGAATATTCCGTCCGGATGATCTGTTCCGTTTCTTTCATAATTTCGCATTCCTTTCCTTTTATACATCCAGCTCCGCATCCTTCGCATGTTCATAAATAAATGCCTTTCTCGGCGGCACGTCCGTTCCCATCAGCATCTCCGTCACATCCGAAGCCATCCGCGCGTCTTCAATCTCCACCCGCTTTAAAATTCTGCTGTCCGGATCAAGCGTCGTCTCCCACAGCTGTCCGGCATCCATTTCTCCAAGGCCTTTGTACCGTTGCAGCGTAAAACTTCCTTTATGCCGCTTACGGTACTTCTCAAGCGCCGCGTCGTCGTAGAGATATTCTTCCTGTCCTCTTGTCGGAATCGCCTTATACAGAGGCGGCATGGCAAGATACACATGTCCCTCAAAAATCAGTTCCGGCATAAACCGGTAAAACAGCGTCAAAAGAAGCGTCGATATATGCGCGCCGTCCACATCTGCATCTGCCATAATAATAATCTTATCATATCGAAGCTTTGAAATATCAAAATCATTGCCATACCCCTCTGAAAATCCGCAGCCGAACGCATTGATCATCGTTTTGATCTCCGCGTTTGCCAACACTTTATCAATACTTGCTTTTTCTACATTTAAAATTTTGCCCCGAATCGGCAAAATCGCCTGAAAACTCCGGTCCCTTGCCGTCTTTGCAGAACCGCCCGCAGAATCTCCCTCCACAATAAAAATCTCGCAGACGGAAGCGTCCCTGCTTTCACAGTTTGCCAGTTTTCCGTTGGAATCAAACGAAAACTTCTGTTTCGTCAAAAGATTCGTCTTTGCCCTTTCTTCAGACTTGCGGATTTTTGCGGCTTTTTCCGCGCAGCCGATCACGGACTTTAACGTTTCTAAATTTTTGTCGAAAAAAAGCTGGATCTCGTCTCCGGTCACTTTGCCGGTCGCCCTTGCCGCATCCTGGTTGTCCAGTTTAGTCTTCGTCTGTCCTTCAAACCTAGGCGCCGGATGTTTGACGGAAATTACCGCCGTCATACCGTTTCTGACGTCGGTTCCGGTAAAATTCGCATCTTTTTCTTTTAAGATACCAAGCTCTCTGGCATATTGGTTGATGACCGACGTAAACGTCGTCTTAAATCCCGTCAGATGCGCGCCTCCCTCGGCGTTATAGATATTGTTGCAAAAACCGAGGACGTTTTCATGAAATTCATTCGTATACTGAAACGCGGCTTCTACGGTTATGCCCTCGCTTTCTCCCTGAAAATAAATAATATCGCAGACGGTTTCGGCGTTTTTATTCAGTGCATGGACAAATCCCCGAATGCCCTCCGTTTCATGGAACGTCAGCTGCTCTGGTGTCTCGCCCCGCTGATCTTCATAATAAATCGTAAGATTAGGATTTAAATATGCCGTTTCATGCAGGCGGCTTTTCACTTCTTCACCTTTAAATCTTGTTTTTTCAAAGATCTCGCCGTCTGGAAGAAAGTTAATTTTTGTTCCCGTTGTTTTTGTTTTTCCAAGTTTCGGCAGCAGTCCGTCTTCCAATTCGATGACAGGAATGCCCCGCTCATAGCGGTCATGGTGCACATAGCCTTCCCTGCTGATTTCCACATCCATAAAAACAGACAGCGCGTTCACGACGGACGAGCCGACGCCGTGAAGCCCTCCGCTTGTCTTATAGGAAGAATTGTCAAATTTTCCTCCGGCATGCAGCGTAGTAAAGACAAGGCGTGCCGCGGACATGCCTTTTTCATGCATCCCCACCGGAATTCCCCGTCCGTTATCCGATACGGTACACGAACCGTCCTTCTCAAGCGTAACCCGGATCGTATCGCAGTATCCCGCCAGATGCTCGTCCACCGCATTGTCTACAATTTCATATATTAAATGATTCAGGCCCTTTCCGGAAACGCTGCCGATATACATGCCGGGACGTTTCCGCACGGCTTCCAATCCTTCGAGTACCGAAATACTGCCTGCGTCATATGTATTTTTTTCTACCATATCCGATTTCCTTTCCGTTCTTGTTCTGATTTCGCTTCTGCATATGCCTGCAGATGTATCGGTCCGTCGTATCTTATCGCTTTTTGCGCCTTTATGGATACGTTTTGCCCGTAAGCAAAACATTTGTTCTTGTTTTAACAGTGATACTATACTCTTTCTTTTCCACTTTTGCAAGTCTTTTTCTCTCTGTATTCTTCTGCAAACGAAAAGCTCCCCCAAAACAGGGAGCTTACACTCTGCACAGAGTATTTTTTCTCAGGAAAGTATTTCGTACTGCATCCACTCATATTTCAGCCGGCTTCCCTCCGTAATTTCCGGCGGCAACAGCGCCCTTGCAACCAGCTTTATATCGTCTGTCGATACATCCGTCCGCTTTAAATTCGCATAGTCGCCCTCGATCGAAACGACTTCATAATACCATGTTTCCATATCTGCCTCCTATCTCATCTAAGAATGTTCCGTAAACAAGAAATCCCTTCCCGCAATTCTTCCTCCTGCAGGGCGCCGTACCCCAAAAGCAGCGTAGGATGAAACGCTTCTGCGCGTTTTGCCCCAGGTACCGTAAATTCTTCCAGACTGTAGACGCGAACCCCGTTTCCCCGCGCTTCTTTTACGATCGACGATGTGCTCTTTTTGGTGTTCAATTCCACGAGAAGATGCATTCCGGCATAATCTCCGTAAATCTTCCGTACCCAGTGTTCTTTTTTTAACAGAGATAAAAACAAATCGTGTTTTGCTTTATAAATTCTTCGCATTTTATTCAGATATCGTTCAAAATGTCCCTGTCGGATAAATGCTGCCAGCATCCTCTGCTGTTCTTTGGGAACCGTCGAAGCATAAAACCCGCAGTTTGTATGATACGCTTCCAGCAAAACTTCCGGCAGAACCATATAGCTGACGCGGATCGACGGGCTGATGCTTTTGGAAAATGTCCCTATGTATATGACCGTTCCGCCGCCGTCATTGCCCTGCAGGGAAGGAATCGGTTTTCCTTTATAACGAAATTCACTGTCGTGATCATCTTCAATGATAAATCTGCCCGGCTGTTCCGCCGCCCACTGCAAAAGCTCAAGCCTTCGCTTCATGGGCATTACCGTTCCCATCGGAAACTGATGCGACGGCATGGTATAGACGAGATCCGGTTTGAGCATGCACAGTTCATCCACCCGAACACCGCTTTCGTCTCTGTCCGCAAAAAGTATTTCACATCCCATATTTGCAAGTGTCCGGCAGGCTTTTTGATACGTCGGATTTTCCATCGCAACTTTTTGCTTTTTTCCGAAAACCTGCGCCAGCAGTATCAAAAGATACTCGTTTCCGGCGCCGATCACCATTTGGCCAGGACTGCAGTTTACGCCTCTCGCATGGTAGAGATAACGGCAGATCGCCTCCCGCAATTCCCATTCTCCCGCCGCCTCTCCCGCACAAAACAAAGAGCGGTCGTCACAGGCCAATACGTCTTTTGAAATCTTCCGCCATGCCCGGTAGGGAAAATAAGACAGGTCATTTTCATCCGGCGAAAAATCGATACGGCAGTTTTCTTTTTTCACGGAAGATTTTTCCTTTGGATCAGTCTCACCGTCTGCTTTTAAGGATCTCGCCGAATGCCGCCTTTCCAGATATAAATCCGAAATGTCTCCGGCATAATATCCCCGGTTCGGTCTGGATTCCATATAACCTTCCGAGATAAGCTGTGCATAGGCAGCCTCTGCCGTACTCCTTGATATCTGCAGATAGCCCGCCAAAAAACGAGTAGACGGTAATTTTTCCCCACAGGAAATCTTACCGTCCGCAATCTGAAGCCGGATATGGTCATAAATCTGTTCGTACAGTGGTTTTTTGGAATCACCGTCTAAATGTATCATTAATTCAAGCATCTCAAACTCCTGCTTCTGAAGATACGTTTGTTCAGGAATCGGACTCCTTCTTCATCCCTTCTACGATCATAGTTTTCACATCCAATGCTTTATCTTTGATCCTGCGGTCTGCAGTCTGCGAAGATAAAATATTGCCGATCGCTTTTGATGCATAGGAATATTCCTTAAAATGGCAGGCTAACGCTGCCAGAAGGTAATCCATAGTAAAGGAATCCATACCGCAGATCGGAAAATCTTCTGTTGCAATCACGGTCTGAAAAGACTCAAACGCTTTTTTATAAAATGCTTCTTCCTGTTTCCGAATTTCTGCTTTCTTCTCCTTTTGTTCTGCGGAATCCTGCGGCATCTGATCTGCCAGAGAACGGTATAACCAGGAAATTTTCAAACAGGTATACGCTTTTTCACTTAATTTCGCACGTTTTACTTCTGAGTTATACAGCGCCAGTTTGAAACGTGCAATTGCCGTTTCATAAGTATACGTATCCTGCGGTCCCTGTTCCGTCGGACGGAATTTTTCACAGACCTGCTCACGAATCATCTGAATCTGTCCCTTGGTCAGATGTTCAAAATAACGTCCGATCGCAGAATATCCGCAATGCGGACAGGAATATACTTCATATTTTAAAGCGTCGATATTACGAAATTTAGGCCGCAGATCAAAGTCCGGTTCTAAGCGGCGCAAGCTTCCGCTTTTTACGACCCTCGTCTGAAACGTCTGGCCGCAGACACTGCAGCAGACATTTTTAGTAAATAAAAAATCGGTCTCCTGCAGATTGGTTTCTTTTACTTCTTTTTCCATATATCCCCCTTTTTATTTTGTATTCGGCAGCCGGTAAGAGCTTTTCAGTGAAACAATGCGGTTAAATACCGGTTTTTCTTTGGTAGAATCTTTGGCGTCGACACAAAAATATCCCTGTCTTACAAACTGAAAACTGTCGTATTTTTGAGCATCCGCCGCGTACGGCTCGATATAACAGTCATTCAAAACGGTCAGGGAATTCGGATTCAAATTCAAACTGCCGTCTTCGTTGTATACGCCGGCCTCTTCATCGATAATGTTTTCATACAAACGAACCTGTACCTGCTTTGCATACGGCGCAGGAACCCAGTGAATCGTCCCTTTGACTTTCCTGCCGTCCGGGCTGTTGCCGCCTTTGCTTGCCGGATCGTACGTACAGTGGATTTCTGTCACTTTGCCGCTTTCATCTTTACTAAAACTGTTGCATGTCACAAAATATGCCTGCATCAGGCGGACTTCATTTCCAGGAAACATGCGGAAATATTTCCGGGGCGGAACTTCCATAAAATCTTCCCGGTCTATATAAAGCTCGCGGCAAAATGTCACGGTATGGGTACCCAGGGAATCATTTTCCATATTGTTGACTACCGTCAGCTCCTCCGTCTGTCCCTCGGGATAATTGTCAATAATCACTTTGATCGGGTCTAACACCGCCATCACACGAGATTTCTTCAGTTTTAAATCCTCGCGGATGCAGTATTCGAGCATAGCGTAATCTACGGAACTGTTGCTTTTGGAAACGCCGCACAGTTCGACAAATTTCTGAATGGATTCGGGCGTAAATCCTCTTCTTCGAAGCGCCGCAATCGAAACCAGACGGGGATCGTCCCACCCGTCTACGATACCTTCTTCTACCAGGCGTTTGATATAGCGTTTTCCGGTTACAACGTTTGTCAGATACAGTTTCGCAAATTCAATCTGCTTTGGCGGATGGTCGTATCCCACTTCACGAACCACCCAGTCATACAGCGGCCTGTGGTCTTCAAATTCCAGCGTACAGATCGAATGCGTCACGCCTTCGATCGCGTCTTCAATCGGATGGGCAAAGTCATACATCGGATAAATGCACCACCGGTCTTTGGTATTGTGATGCGTCATATGCGCCACCCGGTAGATCACCGGATCTCTCATATTCATATTCGGCGAAGCCATGTCAATCTTTGCGCGTAGAACTTTTTCACCGTCGTCGTATTTTCCCTCTTTCATTTCCTTAAACAGTGTTAAATTCTCTTCCACGGTCCGCTCAGAAGACGGATCTTTTGCGCCCGGTTCTGTCAGCGTTCCCCTGTAGCTGCGGATTTCCTCGGCGCTTAGATCGGATACGTACGCTTTTCCTTTCCGAATCAGCTTTACGGCAGCTTCATACATCTCTTCAAAGTAATCCGACGCGAAAAACAGCCGGTCTTCCCAGTCTGCCCCCAGCCATCTGACATCTTCTTTGATGGATTCTACAAATTCCACCCGTTCTTTTGTTGGATTTGTATCGTCAAAGCGCAGGTTGAATTTCCCGCCGTACTCATTCGCCAAACCTGAATTTAACAGTATGGATTTGGCATGTCCGATGTGCAGATAACCGTTTGGTTCCGGCGGAAACCTTGTACAGACCGTCTCACAGTGTCCTTCCGAAAGATCTTTTTCAATGATCTGTTCTATAAAATTTTTTGATTCTGCTTCGTGTTCCACTCTTTTCATCCTTCCGTTTCAAACATTTCTCCCATTATACTTGATCGGGATAAAATTGTAAAGAAATGCAAACACAAAAATTTGCATGAAAATGCGGTTGTAATTCCGATTTCCTTATGCTACTATTTTTTTATTCTCGCGCAGAAAAACTGCCGAATGCAGGATTTTTGCAGAGAACGCACAGCAGAAAGGAATCCAGGGAGGTAATGCCAGATGGCTTTAGACGGAATCGTGATCGCAAACCTTGTTTGTGAGTTAAATCAAAACATATTAAACAGCAGAATCAATAAAATTGCCCAGCCGGAAAAAGACGAACTTCTTTTTACCCTAAAAGGACCAAACGGCCAGCAGCGCCTTGCCATGTCTGCGAGCGCGTCGCTGCCGTTTCTTTATCTGACCGATCAAAATAAAAAAAGTCCCCTGACGGCGCCCAATTTCTGCATGCTTCTGCGCAAACACATTGCAAACGGCAGAATCATCCGGATCGAGCAGCCCGGGTTAGAACGTATTATTCGATTTGAAATCGAACATTTGGACGACCTGGGGGATCTCTGCCATAAAATCCTGATTGTCGAATTGATGGGAAAACACAGCAATATTATTTTCTGCCAAGAAGACAACACCATAATCGACAGCATTAAGCATATTTCCGCTCAGGTCAGTTCCGTACGGGAAGTGCTTCCGGGAAGAACTTATTTTATTCCGGAGACGACACGAAAAGAAAATCCTCTGTTATCCACAAGAGAATCGTTTTTTACTTCCGTTTTCCGCAAACCGGAATCCGTATGTAAGGCAATCTATAGCTCTTATACGGGAATCAGTCCATCTATTGCCAATGAAATCTGCGATCGCGCAGGCATCGACGGAGATTTTTCCGCATCGTCTTTGAATGAGGATGAACAACTGCATCTGTTCCACCATTTTGAATGGTTTCTAACGGACATACGAGAGCTGCGGTTCTTCCCGAATATTATATATAAAGGAAAAGAACCGATCGAATTTGCGGCAGTGCGCCTCCATACGTATCAAAATTATGAAACGAAAGCATTCGATTCCATTTCCAATGTGCTCGAAACTTATTATGCCGTACGCAACGTCTATACCAGAATCCGACAGAAATCTTCGGACCTGCGGCGCATTGTTGCGACGGCTTTAGAGCGGAACCGCAAAAAATATATCCTGCAGCAGAAACAGTTAAAAGATACCGAAAAACGGGAAACCTACAAAATATACGGCGAACTGTTAAATACGTATGGATACGGGCTAAAAGAAGGCGCCAAATCCTTAGAAGCCCTCAATTATTATACAAACGAAATGATCACAATTCCGTTAAACGGCGATTTATCTGCCTCGGAAAACGCCAAAAAATATTTTGACCGCTACGGCAAGTTAAAGAGAACTTATGAGGCCCTGACCGAACTGGTCCGGGAAACAAAAGCTGAAATCGATCATCTGGAAAGCATTGCAACGGCTTTGGATATTGCGGTTTTGGAAGAAGACCTTGTACAGATCAAAGAAGAACTGACCGATTTCGGATATATCCGCAAAAAACGAAATGAGAAACGTGCCAAATCGAAAAGCAAACCGTTTCACTATATTTCATCGGATGGATTTCATATGTATGTGGGAAAAAACAATTTTCAAAACGACGAATTAACGTTTCAGTTCTCTTCCGGCAGCGACTGGTGGTTTCATGCAAAAGGTATGCCGGGATCTCATGTAATCGTGAAAACAGACGGAAAAGAACTGCCGGATGCTACATTTGAAGAAGCCGGAAAACTGGCGGGGTATTATTCAAAAGGAAAAAACAGTGAAAAAGTAGAAATCGATTACTTACAGCGGAAACACGTTAAAAAACCCAACGGCAGCGCGCCCGGATTTGTGGTCTATTATACCAATTATTCCCTGACAATCCATCCGGATATCACAGGAATTGAACAACTTGATTAAATTTCTGTTCTGTCTGCTGCCCTATGCGAATATAATTATATTTTTTATCTGTCACTTTTAGAACATCAATGCATACGTTATTGGTATAAATCAAAAAAGGAGACCAGATATGAATACGTGCAGCCAGCCAAAATGCAGAAGACCTGCGTATGCAGCCCCTTCTACGCGTCCGGGAAAAGAACTGTGCATGGATACATTTCCGCTTGCAATGGCATATGTGCCCATGCAACAGTTTCAAAGCATCTATGAATTAGACGAAGCCCTGCAAAACGGAACCGTTTTTCCGGAATTGAATAAACCGTTTATGGGATGGAAAGGGGGCTGTTCCTGTTGAGACAGAATATGATGAACCGAAAACAACTGATGCAATGGATCAACGAAGTCAGTTTTGCCGTAACAGAGATCACCTTATACTTAGATACACATCCGGACGATGAAGAAGCGCTTGCTTTTTTTAACCATTTTAACGAAGAACGCAAAAAAGCCGTCGCGATGTATTCTGAAAATTATGCGCCTCTTACGCTGGATATGCTGCAGCAGGAAGAGACGCACTGGAACTGGGCAACGGAACCATGGCCATGGGAAGGGGGATATTGTTAATGTGGAATTATGAAAAACGCTTGGAATATCCGATCAATATCAAAGAAACTAATCCGAAGATCGCAAAATTTATTATGAGCCAGTACGGCGGACTGTATTGTTTGAACATATGACAAAATTTCATCAAAAAAGAGCGGTGGCAAGTTCCGCTCTCTCTTCTTAATCCTCTAAGTATTGCTGAATGTGTTTTAACACCCTGTCAATCTTGCTGTTTTTCTTCTCTACGTCCTCACTATCTCTTGCTTCTTTCAAATCATCTTTCACGAAGTTCATAAGCAACTTCATTTCTTTTTCGCTGATTGCCATTTCGTCCATTACCTCCAACATTCTGTATTCTCCTTTCCATTCATCAGATTTACTTGCCCCATCTGATAATACTATTATATTGATATTGGTTACCAATGTCAAGCATTTACTTTCTTTTCTATGATTATTTTTCCATCTTCAAAAGAAACTAATACACTTTTATCTTCCTGCGTCACTCCTAACGCCTTTACCATTTCAGCCGGAAGGCTGATTTTGTAGTTGACCGAATTCTTCCCAGCAGTTCCGCCGGCTTTCCCCATGATTACATTTCTCTCTACCATACAATTGTCTCCTTTTATTGGTTTCCAATACCATTATACATTTATTGGTTCCCAAATTCAAGGATATTATTTTAAAAAATATCCATAAAAACCTTGACTATATTGGTAACCAATGATATAATAATATCATCAAGTGAGGAAAGGAGGAAATGCAGATGGACAAGAAAATAGGCAAGCTGATAAAAGTGGTACGAACACTCACACAACTTGCCCTAGAAATTGGAACTCTCATCGCGGTAATCAAAATGATTATAGAGAGTATCCGATAGGTTCCGGGGAGGGAAACCTCCCCTACCTAAAAAATAGCATAGTCTGTCTGTAAAATCAATATGATAAAAAATATCTTAAAACTTGTAGTTGCAGTTGTTTGGCTGGTTATTGTAGTAGTTGGTTTGGTTTTGCTGTTCATGTAAAATCATCAAAGGAACGGAGGATCTGGGAAAATAGCCGTGGATTTTATGTTGAATATGGCGCGGATATATCAAACCTAGAACGGCGGCAGAATTTAAAGTAGGGTTTTACATGCTCGGATTCAATGTTTCTGAAAGTGCCAGATTTGACACGAAAAAACAAGCAGAAAATTATATTGCAATCCAGAATAGCATATGCTATCATACCAGAGAAGAAGCAAGCAGGTATCGGCAACCCAAGAATCCCCGGACTATGTGTCAGCACAGTCCGGGGATTCTTCTTTTCTTTTATAGTGGTAAAGCACCCACTAGGCTATTTGTTGTCCCTGTTTTTACTGTCAAGCCATTTTCAGATGAGATGGCAAACCACACCTGTTGAAATAACTTGTCAGACAACCATATGCCGGTTCTTTTTTCGTATTCATTCATCCGTTCCAATAAATTTGCAGAGAATTCCGCTGCTGTTTGTTCTGTTTCCGGCATATCTTCAAATTGCATTTCAAAACCTACCAGTTCTAAAAGTTTATTCTTTACAGCATCCATATAATCAACAAAATCTTTCATAAACTCTTCCGGTATACTATGGTAAAGTTTCCACTCAACATCTGTATCAGCCAACAAGAAAAAAGCCATTATTTTCTTACCGGTCCCTGATGTGAGTATTTCAAAATGCGGACACCAGTTTTTCCACGCCTCCTTTACAAGCTTTCTGACAACTCTCCGTTCTTCTAAATCATTCATACTTTTTCCTCTTTTTAAAACATGCCGACGATTGGCTAAAGTATAACATCATGCAGCTATACATTTTAGAATAGGCGGCAGATAATCCTGCTTTCCCTCTATGCCTATCGGATATAGGCTTCCTCTCCGGTGTCTGCACAAACCCACTGCTCCCGGCCAAGCTTGTCCAGCCCTATGTACATCCAAATCTGGTCCCCAACCCTGGCAGTCGCCAGGTTCTTGACCGTGCTCCCCTGTTTTGCAGTTCCAAGGATTCCGCCGTTTGGCAAAACTGCCGGTGATTGTCCTGCGCGCTTTGTCCGGATACGCAATCCCGATACAGTTATCTGGTACTGTTTTCCTTGCTTATAATCCAGCTGCACGTGCCCGGTTTCTATTGAAGCCGCCTGTATAGGCTTTTGTTCTCGAACAGGCTGCATGAACAACGCCTGCTCTGCCTTCCTGCGCTCCGTTAAGCCAGATAGTGTTCGTCCGCCAGCTTTATTATAAGCCGGAATTTTTTCTGCAATAGCAGAAATGCTCCGGGTTCCGTTTGCGGTCAGCTGGTCGATGGAGCCGATGTTATATGCGAAAGAGACGAGCGCGTCAAACTGGTTTTGGTTCCAGTGGTACTTGGGATCATATTTTTCTACAAGTTTTTCGTATTTTGCAAGGTCGCCCTTCAGAAAACTCTCCGCCTGCACCTGCGTAATCTTCTGCCCCATCTTAACGCCTGCCGTGTGTCCATAGCCAATCGTCGGTTTTCCTGCCGGGCATCGGTACGTTTCCAGCCGGCAGCCCTCAAACTTCTTAATTAGATTAATTCCATTCTGCGATGTTCTCATAGTCTTCCCTCCCTACTTCCAAGGCTTCTTAAGCTGCTCATCCGCCGCGATCGCCGCCTGCGTGAAGCTGTTGTTCTTCCACCACGCCCACAGGGATGCCGACACAGTCAGGATCATGGATGCCGCCTGCCCGAAATCATCTTCCGAAAACGGAAGCGGGCTTCTCCCTCCGATCGTCAGCGCCTGGTTGACCAGCGCGAACACCAGTACCGCAGTCCTTATAATGGTGGTTTTTTCAATGCTTTTTTTCATAGATTTTTTCCTCCTATCTTATTTTCCTTGAATCTATCCTTTGATTTGCAGCTCTTTGACCTCTTCTAACAAGTGCGTTACCATGCCGTTGCCTCCAAGTGCGTGGTACGCTTCATACATTTCCAGAAAGTTCTCAAGCCCATGTTTCGTAACGTACTGCCGTTCTGTCCAGTCCTTGTGGTACTCGATCAGTTTTGCCCGGAGCATGAGCATCGTGCCCCTGCTGTTGGCATCCCGGTCCCGCTTCTGCTGCTTTAGCAGCCAGACGATATAACCCATGCAGGATGTCAGGACAACCGGCAGCGCCACCGTATAGGTCTGTAGGAATAATACATCCATGCCCTTTTTCACCTCCTTCCGGTTCCGCCAAGAAAAAACCGGCGGAAGATGCCTCCCCGCTGGCCTGTTTTCCTTTTTTACTTCAAAATCACGCTGACTATTCCGTCAGATACCCGTTCGATAACCATATAGGCGTCAAACCCACGTTCTTCCGCAAGTGTAGCAATTCCCCCGGTTCCACACCTGCAGAACTGCCCTGGAATGCAGGTCCCGTCGTCCCGGACCGGAAGCACGCCAAGCATTCCGACATAATCCCATTCTTTCCGGTCTTTCCGTTCGGTGTAACCTTCCTGCAGGGACGGGTCATAATGGCCTGCAAGCTTCATCCTCGCATTTTTGATGGTCCTTCCGGTCTCTTCCATAACCGGCTCATGCGTAGTTTCGTCAAATACCGGCTTCCCTTCCCCGTCTGTCTTCTGTACGGTTTCCGGTACGTCCTCCATGACGATCCGGTTAAAATCATCCCGTTCATGCATCCAATAATAATCCTCGTCCGCATTCCCAACAATCGACGGGTTTCCGGAAGTAACCCCCGCAATGTAATCTCCGGCATCTGCTTTATGCAAGAGGCCGTTTTTAATTGTGACAAAATATCCAACCCGGTCTTCATTATTCGCATTGCCGTCCGCCCACGGCTTGATAAATTCCGCGTAGTCCGCCCCGGAAGACTGGAACGCACTCTTCCCATATACGCTTCCTGCATAAGTGATGCGGAGGGCGTTCGACAGTGCGGACGCGCCCGTCCCATTGCCTACCACGAACACGTCCCCGACCTGTGTGGCCGCCGCGCCCCCGGCAGTCATGGATCTGCTGAATTTTCCACTGGCGTGGGATGCGAAATTGCCTGACCTTGTGTACAGCCCTTCCGCATGGGAATTTTCCCCGCTGGCTGTTGTCTGCTCCCCTTCCGCATGCGAATTCTTCCCACTGGCTGTCCCGTTATACCCTTCCGCATGGGAACTGCTGCCGCTTGCGGTTGTGCGCTGCCCTTCCGCATGGGAATACATCTCACTGGCAGTTGTGTTTCCCCCTTCCGCGTGGGAATACGAGCCGCTTGCATTCGTGCTGCTCCCTTCTGCATGGGAATACGAGCCGCTCGCCTCCACAGAGCCCCCGCATGCCATGCTGTTTTTCCCCACTGTTGAGCCTTCCCTCCTTCCAAGGCTTATAGCATCGTCTCCATATATTTTCTTTTTTGCATAAGTGTCCGCAATTACGCGCCCATCCCCGTCCTGCATGGCCTTGGTTGCCGACGCAGCATTTTCATCCGAAGCAAGGAGTTTCCTCTTTTTCGACTCCGTCCAGCCAGACGGGCGAGCGTTACTGCTGTACAACTCCGCTACTTCATATACATCAATACCCCGGTCCACATCTTCGCTGGCCATTGCAATATTCGTATTGTAATTGTATGATCCACGCTTCATGCCGAAAATTACACGGTCGCTCTTCTGCCAGTACCCGAACGCGATATCCCCGTCGCTGCCTGGCGGCGTGAGTTCCGTAACCGCCATGGAAACGTGGTCCTTCGTGCCGCACTGGACCAGGTACGTCCCACAGAGCGGGCTTCCCATATTTCCCGTACCGGAGACCAAAAGCGTTACTTCTGCCCTGCCGGCAGCCGACGGGAGCGGCAGGGAAGCAAACCCGATATAACTCGTCACGGCATCTTTCCTCGCAAGGATCCGGATCACACGGTAATTTTCCAATTTTTGTTCCATTTTTCGTTCAACTGCACGGAGATCGTCCGCCAATGCCGGCGCGCCTGCCTCTCCCTGAATCGTAACTTCTGTGGAATTGCTTACCGTTACATAATAATCCTGGATAATCTGCACCGGACTGCAGCCGTTATACGGCGGCATATAATCCCCGGTTTCCCCGGCAGTCACCGCAATGCTGTACAGCACTTCCGTACTGCTTTCCCCATCCTTTTCCTTCGCAAACAGCCCCATTTCATTGATATAATACCCATCTGCAATCACAGCCTCCTGCGTAACAGAATTAAAGTTTGTAATCAATGCAGATACCTTTACAGAATTTTCCGAATATACAGATACGCTAGATAACGGAACACTGTTTTTTGTTGATTTCAGCCCTGCCATTGCTTTCAAGTGTTCCGGATCCTTTTCTTGTTCCCCATATATTCCATTTCCAGTTTCTATCCTGGTAAATTCAATCTTTATTTCCCCTGCCTGCGCCTTTGCCAGCAACTGCATCCCTGCATCCGTGACAACCGCATTTTTAAAAGGTTGTGGCATATTCATTCCTCCTTCCAACCAGCTGCATGCCTTCTTCTATAATAGCCGCCGGTTTATACTGTCTATGTTGTCCGACACCAACACATAATTCCTGGCGAACAACTTGAGCAATCCCTATGGCATAAGTTGTATGCGACTGTTTTATTCCATTAATTATTTTTTCTACTGCCCTGACATCTGTCTTTCTATTCCCAAATAAATATACTTGAAAACTATTTGGATGTGTTACTTCAAAGCCATGCACGCCCGGATCATTAGTATCCGCTATACGCACTTGAAGACCAGTTGCATCTTCCAGATACCGCTCCATACGATACGGCGTCATCGGAACCAAACAATCCCTTTTTTGGAAGATCAGCTCCCGCCGCTTTTCTACCGCCAAATGTCTTTGTATTGGAAGTCCCCATTTCATTTCATGGTATGCAAGCCCCCATGTAGCTGTTTCCGGAAAAAACTGTAGCGGAATCTCTTCAAAAACGTTCTGCACATGATCCCATTCCTGTCCCATAACTTGATACAGCCATTTACCAACATAGGACTTCGCATAGAACCCTTCAGACACATACCCGATCATTCTCTTTGCAGCATCGCTCGTCGGAAATTTTTCTATGTCAAATTCTTCCAAACTACCGCCTCCATCCTAACAAAACTCGCAAACACCGGTTTCCGGATATTCTTCGCTTCCAATCTGAATATTTTCTGTATTTCCATTTATCAAGAATGTTCCGAAATCCTCAACGCCTCCAATCAAACTGATCAATGGACGGACATCATTGTATCGGAGTACCCCGTCTCTTTTTGCTTTTGGATACAACGCCTTTAACGCTGTCCGAAATTCCTCAATAACCTGTTCCATGTCTGACGCATCATCCAATATAATACCTGTGCATGTGTATTGGATTTCAACCGTTACAGAAGCCGTACAGATCAATTTTGCACATGCAGTCGGCAAAAGCCTCTTTGACCTGTCTTCTGGTGAAACAATATAATCATATACTTTTGCAATCAACTCTGGTCCGGCAGGATGACCGCTAGCATCTACAAGAATCAGTTTTACCGTTCCCGGGCCTTCTGCTGCTGCATCCACGATACAATCTCCGGCCCCGGCTTCCTGTGCCCACCGTTTGTAATCATTGTCATTTCCAAGATACATCCTGCTGCTGTCGTACTCCGCTGATATCCTGTCGTAGAAATCATCATCACTTTCTGCATCTGTTCCCCCTTCCATTGGTTCTGGATTTGCAATACCTGTTATCCCGTCCACAGGCTCATCCATGATCGATATGGATCCTTTGTTTACATTCCCTTCCACGCCCGCTTCAGCAGCTGTAACAGCCACTTGCACGGTTCCATCATCGCCAATTACACAATCATGGTCTGTTTCGTACGCAATTGCCGCGATATCATCCGATGCCGGCACGCAAAACACCGTCCCCGCCGGAATCTCTGTTCCGATTTCCCCAGATAAGAGCAGGAATCCAACTGCCGGAGAAGCTTTGTGGCGCTCCAAATGTACCTGCTTGCCGTGCAGATCCAGCCATTCCCCCCATGCATATTGTGGAAATGCCGCCATCAACGCACGGACCAGGTGAAACTGGATTAGTTCTGATTTTTCGATCGCCGACGGCATTGTAAAATCGTACGGAAAACCTCCAGGCATATCATCTATATCCTCCGGAAGGTTTGCCATCATCCTTTCCTGGATATCTTCTGGCGTGCTGCCATCAACAAAATCTGGCACCTCAAACTCTGGCTGGGCCATATCTTAACCTCCTCACTAAAAACTTATCTGTACCACATCATCCATTCCGATCCCCCTGACCTCAAATCGGCAATGAACCGTATCACCATCCCACGAAAAGTTAAAATTACTAACGGATTCCGTCCGGGGATTCAGTTCTAGCGCTTCTGTCATCGTCCGCGCAATCATGGATTCTACAGTCTTGTGATCACTTTCTTGCGAAACCATTTCCATTTCCACGCCAAGATCTGCCCCAGATACCTCCTGTAAATACGCCAGATGGCTGTCGCGTTCCGTCTGTACCATTTTATAGCACCAGATCAGGTAAGCCTCCTGCCCTTCACATGAAACCAGGCGATTCGATCTGTCCCTAAGAAAATCGCCGGTCTTTGGATCCCAGCGGACGCTCCTTTTATAACTTGTATCGTATTCTTCTTCCTCTTCTTCTGCCTCCGGAATGTCAAAGACAGGAAATAATGCATCCGCCACGCCATCCCTCCTATTTACCAGAAAGTTTCCCAATAATCACCGCTTCTTCATTTACCCACGCAACCAAAACACGTGTTCCTTCTTTATCCAATTCAAACCCTTCCAAAGCAGAGTAGTCTTCTTTTGCAATCACCTTTGGAAATGTGTTTGTTTTCAGGCAGCCATTTTTCTGAACAGTCCCAAAATCTATGGTCAGCGGAGACTGTGAATGCCTTCCGATACGGCTGTCGATCACCTTGGCAAGTGCATTAATTCCCTTATTTGATTTTGTGTCCAAAAGATACCCTCCTAATGAAACGACCCCTCATTTACCCATCCATACACATTACTCTTGCTATCTGTATGGACCAGAAAATACGGATGTTTTGTCCACGCCTTTATTCTTGTTATTTTTGCTTTTCCAGCACGCGCAACAGAATTTCTTGCGCCGCTGGCAGAAAGAAAGTGCTTCCCTCCCTGGAAAGAAACAACATCCCCAACCTTGTAGATAACGCTCGTTTTTGTTTTGTCGTTTGATACCGCAATTTCTTCTGCTTTTTCCAAGTCCATTGACATTGACAGCGATTCCGCGTTGTGCTGTACCCCCATAACATAATAGAATCCGGAAATGCCGCCCGTCTGCACAAATACAATATCCCCTTTTCGTACATACGGCACATCCGGCGCCTGGATGGTAAGAGACCTATCTACAGTCCCGTTTTCATTTAAAATTGTTTGTGCTGATTTCTTTGCCTGCTTTGCTGTTTCATCTGACCCGCGTGTATAGATTTTCTGGCGAATACCATATTTGGTAAGACCATTCAGTGTTGCATAGACGCTATCGTTCCCATTTTCATTCGATGTTCCTATCACTTTTACCCTGGTAACCAGGTTCTCCGTACTCTTAGTATTCGTGCTTTCCCTCGAACAATCCCTGCGGAACGCGTATATCACACGATTGCTCCCGAACGGAACCACTGCAACCTTATTTTTTTCCATCCTAAGAATGCATTTCTTACCGCCCTTTTTCACAGCATCATCCAAGATGCTAAGCAATATGTCGGATAGGTATTGGTTCTGAAATTTCTTTTTTCCATGTTTTTTGTTTGGGCCTTGGTACGAACCCAATGGCACGCCCCATTTTTTCAAAATTTGTTTGATCCTGGTTTTCGTGCCGGTACCGGAGCGAAAATAGAAATTATCCTGGCTTTTCTGCAGATTATACAATTCGTCATAGCAGGAACATTTCAGGTCGTGCATAGTGCTTTTTCTGGTAATCCCCCAATCCACAACATTTCCGCGCGCCACTTCCTTATACTTGCCATGGCCGTCTTTCGCTAAAACACAGACCAGGCTACCAAGCTTTGCCAGTGTAGACAAAAATCCTTTGACGCTCTCATCATTCCTCACAGTGAATGAAATTCTCATAGAAATTTCCCTGTCATTTTCTTCCCAGCTCAAACCATGTATAAAATCCGTAATATTGTATGTCGTATTCTTGTTGTCAACCAAAAACACTTTATACCTAACGGTAGAGATATCAATCACGCCGCAAACCTCCGTTATGGGATGATTAATGTCGTTCCCGCAAACAGCCGGCTCCCACGGTCTGAATCTGGAAACCCTTGTTTTTTTGCGGCACATTCAATCGTAATTTTATTCATTGCATAGATGTAAATCCAAGATACCCCGCTCTTTGTCGCAATTTTTTGAAGCGTATCTCCTTTCTTGATAGGATGCTTCTTTTTTTTGTTGCTTTTTTTCTTTGCCCTGGGCTTTGCCTTTTTCTTTTTCCCAATCTTAAGTTCTTTTGTTGTGTAGATGTTTAGCGCCCTCGTCTTTTTAAATGTGATCGAATAAGATACGTCTCCGTATCCCCCATGCGGCGTCACTTCAAAAGATGCAATTGTAACGTCTACATTGATCCAGGTTCCAGAGACGATAAGTGTCAGTTCTGTCCCTGCATCCAGCCAGTCTCTTAATATTTTTACACAGGCATCCGGCTCTCTCCAGTTCGCCGCATCCACTCCGGCCAGGCCCTTTTTGCTTTTTCCAAAGAATTCGCTATCCCATGAAATTTCTGTAACGTCACTGCCTCTTGGAATATCGACGTTTCCCATGGAAATGATGTCAAACCCCTGATAGTTCGCCGTATATTTTACAACGAGCTTTTCTGGCAGGAGAGAGAAGACAAACCTGTTTCCCTCTGCCGTTGTTAATGAAATTTGCATAGATACCTCCTTTCTTAAAATGGGCATAAAAATTCCCACCTACATTTTGTAAGTGGGAATTTTTATAAATCATTATTTTAATTTGTATACGCATTTGTGAATATTTTAATCGAATCGCAATCTAAAGGACGATGGATTTCTTCTGTAACTGTCTCTCCTGATGGTATCTTTCCATTATGCATTTCAATTGTTTCGGCATCCATTATTTTATCATTTTCATCATAAAATACTGCAGTACATATACAACCAGAAGTATCCTTCGAACTATTGTTTTTTGCACTTATAAGCAACTTTGTTCCATCTTCGTCAGTTGAAACTTTTATGTCAGCCCCTTTTAGTGCCTGGTAACCAGATTTCTTACATTCATATTCAGTTAATTCTACTCTTTCTATTTGTGTCCCAAATTCTCTTTCAAAAAAGAATTTACTTTGAGGCGCCACTGCATTAATTGCAATTTTATCAGCATGAGAATATCCTCCATTGCTACCGTAGACGCTGACTGTCATGATTAAATCGACTGGCACTTTATTTTTATTTTCAATCATATATGTATCTGTCTGTGTATGTGTACAGTGCCTACAGAAGCCGGAAGAGGGCACTGGAGTTACTGAGTTCTGAGCCACCTTGTGAGTGCTGGGAACCAA
>OFHN01000189.1_pt1 | contig 60741 bp, 62 predicted proteins | sample 1521321 | NCBI WGS metagenome assembly OFHN01 (sample SAMEA3504130, study PRJEB24116) | mouse gut metagenome | biome: mouse gut; feature: mouse-associated habitat; material: faeces | place: Denmark | collected 2011
TTCTCAATATTAAGTATACTTTCTTTTCAGACAGATGGCAATCTGTCTTTTTGTGTTGCTTGAATACAGACAAGCCTTCCTTTAAAAGAAAAATCAGGCAGAGATAGGCGTTACACTATCCCTGCCTGAAGAGAAGCCAGTAAGTCAATGCCTTAACTAAATGACATTGCTGCCGCGGCAGTCCTCTTTCGATTCTTACTATATTCAAATATTCAAATTTTCTATCACGCCATCCCGATTCCAGGCACTCTTTATGCAGACCCCTTACATGTTGGCAAGTAACGCGGCAATCTCCTCCGGTGTCATTACATGGCCGGGATCCGATGATGCGGCAGGTTTCGCCTTTTCTGCCGGATCCGGTTTTAACGGCTCCTCTGCCTCCTCTTCTTTCAAAAGAGCGGCAGCCTCTTGCGGCGATATGCTTCTGCCCGCCGCTGCCAGTTCTTCTACCGTGCCTGTACTCTCTTCTCCTGCAGATTTTGAAGACGGCGCCTGCGCCTTTTGCATCTCTTCTGTCACCGGATTCTGCTCTGTCGATACAGCCTTTAAAATCTGGTCTATATCCGGCATACTCTGTGTCTGCGGCATTTCTATTTCAGGCAGGACAGCCTCGCTTGGTTTTTCCGGTTCTGCAGCGATCGATTCCTGTACAGTTACCGGGTCAGGATCTTCCGGAGCTTCCGGTTCCTTGGGTTCCGCTTCTTTCAGCAGTTCTGCCGCTTTGGGCTCCGGCTCTATCGACGCCGCTGCGGGCTCTGTGATTTCGGCATTTTGTTCGTCCAAAATTTCCTCTCCCGCAAATTCAGGTTCTTCTAACATTTCTGCTTCCTGCAGTACCGGCGTTTCAGCCGCAGCCGGCGCAACCGGTTCCGGCATCTCAAACACTTCGCTTACTTTTGGCTCTGCCGTCTTTTGTTTTTCCGCCTCCGTCTGGGGCAGCACAGGCTCCGGCAGCCTGTCTTCCGACTTCAGCTCGTCAAGTATCGTTTTGATCGTTTCCCGGTCAATGCTTTCCGGCGCAGACGGCGCGGCAGCGGAAATCTGTGCTACGGCATCGGAAACCTGGCGAATCTGCATCTCCATCTGGTCTGCCAATGCGGAAATCTCTTCTTTTACTAACGCCCGGCTCTGTTCCGTTGTCTCCAAAAATTCCTGCCCGCTTACGGAAGGTTCGAAGCTCTGCTGCGGCGTCTCCAACCGCTCCGTCATCCGGTTTAAACTCTCCTCTAAAGAAGCGACGGTTTTCCGCAGCTGTTCATTGGAATCCATCACGGCGGCGGCATTATCTTTATTTCTCTGAATCGTAACCTTCCCGATCGCTTTCTGTGCTTCGATCAATTCGTCTGTCGGAATTTCCGAATTTGATTTGATCTGCTCTAACAGTTTTTCCAGATCCATGACGCTTTGTTTCATATGTATATAGGAAACCTTTTCCGCTTTATAGATATTCTCATATCTTTTTTCAGCGAGAATATCCTTTTCCCCCCGTATTTTAAAACAAAGATCCGTTACCATATACACAAAACACAAAATCGCCAGTCCGGCAATTCCAAGCAGCAGGTAATTTTTGGAATCATTCATCATCAGATATAATTCCACAATAAACAATGCGGCTAAACATAACACGGCAAACGTCATTTTTAATTTTGCCTTGTTCGGACTGCCCTCTTTCAATACTTCCTGATCCTTTCCCATATACACCATCCTCTTCATCGGTTTGCTTTTTGTCATTTTATCATAGAATCTTTCTTTTTGAAATACTAATTATCGGCATAATAGCGATAAGTATCGTAAAACTCCTGAGGCACTTCCAGATTCTTGTTTTCCCTCCGCTTGATGCGCATTTCCCACTCTCTCTTTTTCTCGCCGAATATTTTCTGATGCGCCATCAATGCGTCCGCAAACGCGGCGTTGCTTTTTAACATTTCCCGGATTTCTTTGTTAAAAGGACAATATGCCGCCAGAATCAGCCGGGCCACTTTATTGAGCTTTAATGCTGCTTTTGATTCATAGTAAATCCAGAGTTCGTAATCGATCAGGAAGATCTCGCGGCTGTTGTTTCTTGCTTTTAATATCTGCGCTTTGATCTTCTCCCTCTTCTCCTCTGTCAGATCGTGGTTCTTGCGGTAATACTGGATGTAATCCATATATTCCGAAGTCAGGGATTTATACTGGATATTATTCCAGGATGCTCCCTGCTCACACCGGCAATACTCCCAATGGAACCTTCCGAATGCTTTTGTTACAAGCTTATCCAACTCGCCTTCCGCAATGACGGGGAAAATAAACCTTCCCGGCGTATCTCGTTTCTTCCCGGTAATCTCCTGCCACATGGACGACGCCGTACCGTACACCGGCGTCAAAATAACATCCGGATACACCCGTTTGATCACGTACTCTTTATCTATTTTAAGCTCCGGATTCGTATACAAAACTTCTCTTTGGAAAATCGTAAAATCTTTCTTTTCCAGCTCTATGATTTCGTCGCAGATCTGCTTTTTGGAAAGATACAGACGGTCCAGATGTCCGTAAATTTCATCTTTGTAAAGGATCGGCACATAAGTAGAAAGCTTTCCGTTTACGATTTTATTGTTGCTGGTAAACATATTTTCGATTTCAAAAATAACTTTTCTGCGGTTGTCTTCCAAATATTCCGCTTCCTGTTTTTCTGTAATTTTCCCTGTGCGTTTTTCTTCCCGTAAAAAGTCCCTGTAATCCTGCTCAAAGTTATTTCTGGAAGGTTCTTTTCTCCCTTCATAAATTTCCTTAAGCCATTCGGGCATCGTATAAATCCGGCATTCCAGCTTATCGTGCGTCTCCTGCATCTGCATATACAGAAACCGGATCTGTTCTTCATCCAGCAGCCGCTCGTCCAGATATCCGTAATTTAAAAAGAGCTGTACGGCAATCGGAACGGACGCATTGTCAAACCAGCGGAACACACAGTTTTGATAAATCTGAAAGAAATATGTAGTGATCTGTTTTTTGATCTTCCTGATCTCATCCTGTGTGGACATGCGGTCTTTTTCATCCACAAACGCCTGCACCGACGCTATGATCTCCTTTTGGTCTTTGGGAGCGATCCCGGCAAATTTTAAAATCTGAAGCATGGAATCTTTTAAAACTTCCATCAGTTTTTCCAGCGGTACGGACAGCGCCTCTGCTTTTGCCTTCCGGTTTTCTTCCTGTATTTTCTGCAGCTGTAAAAACCGGCGCTTTAAATAAGCAATGCCGAACAAAGCGCCCGGCTCATATAAATCCTCGTCCGCCATACTCCGGTAACAATTCTCCAAATACCGGTTGACAGCCGAAGACGCCTGCAGCACCGCCCGCGTCATTCCGGAAATCTGCTCTGTTTGATAGAGCGCCATTTCCCGGCTTTCAAAATAATATTTTTTATGAATCTCCAGCGGAACTTTCGCCGTTTCCCGATAGTTGGCAATCAGCGCTCTCTGAAACGGCAAAGCCGTATCTTCTTTGGCAAGCTCTTCCGTCACATGATTTTGTTCAAAATAACCTTTCAGATCTGCCGCAAACCGGCAAAGCGCCTCTTTCTCCCGAACATACTCCGCAAATTCCACTGCAGCCGAATGCACCGCAATCCCGCGGTAATCGGGATTACTCTCCAAAAAATTTTCCCATTCCCCGGCATTTGCCGCAGGAAACGCATAAAAAAACGTATCCTCTGTTACAATATAATCTCCGAGATATTCCTGAAAAAACAAATCGGATACGCCTAACATGGCTCCCTTCCCCGCAATACGGCGGATTCCGCCGCTTTGGACCATAACGCTGCCTTTGATCACAATTCCGATACAGCGTACCGGACTGCCTTGTTCAAAAAGCACCGTATCTTTTTTTAACTGGTTTAATTCCTTCATTCTTAAAACTGCCGCCATAAGTATCTCCCTTTTTCTATCCTTGCTGGTTTTATTATACTATTTTTTTCTGATAATCGCAAATCATACAAGGATACCATTATTTCCCTTTTTTCCCGACGCCTTCCCCCATACGCACCATCGTTTCGATTCCCCGCACGCTGTTTCTTAAAATATCCCGGTCGGGACAGACGCTGCCTTTCCTCGTCATAAGAATGACCGTAGAACCGCCGAACGCAAAATTACCCTTCTCTTCTCCCCGTTTGACCGTCCGTCTCCCCGGACGGTTTTCAATCATTCCGACAAAAAGAGCCCCCACCTCCATCATAAGAATCGTTCCAAACTGCTTGGAACGAAGCAGGCAGTATTCTCTGCCGTTTTCTTTATATATCGGATAATAATCGTTCGCAACCGGATTTACCGTATGCAGAACACCCGTCAGTTTTACGCTGCCGGAAACATACCCGTCGTCTACATAAATATAACGGTGGTAATCTTCCACACACAACCGAAATACCCATACATATCCTCCGGCATATGAGTCTGCCAGCTTTCGGTTTCTCAAAAGACTGCCCACCGTATACTTCGTATGTTTCACCGTAAATACGTTCCTGTCGTCGATCTTATATACGCAAAGCCTGCCGTCGCACGGAGCAGGCAGAATCTTCGGATTCTCTGCCACCCGGCGCATCCCCTGACGCAGCTTTCTTGTAAAAAAATCATTATAGGACCGATACCGCTTCGTTTCATATTCTTCCATGGCAATACCGTTTCTGCGAATAAACGGCCGGATCATGATTCTGGAAATGCCGCAATCCAGTAATGCTCCGCCTGCTTTCGATACAACCGGAAGAGTCAGCGGCTTTAACAGGGTCCTTCCCAGCATGTGTCCGTAAAATCCTTCTAATACTTTATCCTGCAGGGAATTTTCCCGCCAGACTTTTCCCGAACGGTCCGCAACATAGTGCATAGCAATTTACCTCCACTGTAATTTGAAATCATGACTGTTTAAAAACAAACGATCAAAAGAACAACTGCTGCGGAATTTTACAAATATCTCCTACCACATAAAAAAATTTCCACCAGCTTCGTTCAACATATATAATTGCCAATACCGCTGCCGCAACGGCGACAACCAGAATAAAAATCTCCGCTGCCGCAGGCTTTCGGAATTTAAAATCCAAAATAAACAGCAGCCCAACCAGCGCCACCACAGCGTGCAGCGAGATCATAAAAATCTGCCGGCTGGAAAACAGAGGCGCCGCCACAAATACAATCGGCAATACGATTGACATGGAAGTAATCGGAAGTCCCTGATAAAATTTTCTCTCTTCTAACGTCTCCCGCTGCCGTTTTTCTTCCATCACATTAAAATATGCCAGACGGATCAACCCGGCTAACCCGTAAAACGTTAAAATAACCACGCTGTAAAAATGATTCATGCCGATTTTATAACATATCATAATCGGCAACGCACCGAAACATACCATATCGCAGAGAGAATCAATCTGGATGCCAAAGCTTTTCCCTTCTTCTGTCCGGTTTTTCTTGCTTCTTGCAATCTTCCCGTCAAACATATCGCAGAATCCGCAAAAAGCAAGGCAAAACACTGCCCATCTCAAATTCCCCGACATAGTACAGACCATACCCAGCACTGCCGATGCAAAACTGACGTATGTAAGAACCACCGTATAATCCCAAAAACCTATCATTTGTTACCTCCCACATGGATTCGATCCAAAACCTTTTCATACACACCATACACCATGGGTTTCTTCCCCGCCCAAAAACATAATTCTGCCAGCAGGACGCCTCCCGCAACGTCCACAAGCACATGCTGTTTTGTCAATACTGTAGAAATACAGATCAAAACTGCCATGACCAGAGAACATCCCCGATACCACGCCGGAAATTCTTTCTTCCCGCGTATCCCGATATAGCAAAACCAGCTGACCAGGCAGTGAATAGAAGGAAAGAGATTATCCGCTGCATCTATGGAATACACCAGCGTCATCACCTGATTCCAAAAACCATCCGCCGCGACCGTCGGTCTGGTATTTGTCGTCGGAATCAACAAAAAAAATAACAGACAGACAATACGGGAAAGAACATCTGCGGAAAAGAACCTGCAGACCGCCTCCCGGTCCTGCCTTGCAATCAAAATGTAATTCACCGCCCAAAACAAATAACAGCCCAGATAAATCACGGCGGCCGGCGGCCAAAACGGGATCAGCCGGTCCAGAGAACTTTCTATATTATAATGATGCCATTCTCCCGCAATCATCCTGGATCCGACATATACGAACATATTAAAGGTAAACGAAAAAACAAGCGGAAACAGGCTGTATGCCGGTATGATCTCATATAGTTTATCCAGTATTCGTCTCATGTATAACTCCTAACCCTAGATCGGAAAGCATCTGCCGATACCACAGGCTCTTCCGCACATTATAACTCAAAGTATATCAAGTATACCTTATATACTCAACAGGATTCAACATATCTTAAGTAAATATTCATTTTTTATTTTTATGCAAATCTGCCGCCGCTTTTTATTATGCACTTTTCACAATATTTTTATTTTCGTTGAAAGAATGTTTGGTTTTTTGTTATAATTTTAATTATATAAAATATATGGGAGGTGCCTTATGGCAAAGAAACACGCAACAACTTCATTGTTTCGGAAGCGTATTTTGTGCAGTATCACCACAAGTACTCTGGTTTTTTCTATGCTTCCGGCATTTTCATTCCCTGCCTTAGCAGCTTCGGCAGATCCCCTGCCCCACTTGTTGAAAGCGGGCAGCGTACCGGTTGACAGCAATTTGTCTACCAAAACAGAACCTTTCCCGCAAGGGACAGGAGGAAGCGATTATTTCCGAATTCCTGCACTGACCAGCCTGGAAAACGGAGATCTGCTTGCCGTGGCAGACGCCAGGTATAATGCGCTCGGCGCAGACGGAGCCGCGCCGGACGGCGGCGGTCTTGACACAATCGCTTCGGTTTCCGCCGACGGCGGAAAAAACTGGAATTACAGCTTTCCGATCTACTTTCCGGACAGCAGCTTAAACGCAGGAACAAAAGCTACCACCATTATCGATCCGGGCATCGTGGAAGGTCCGGACGGTACCGTTTACTGCATCGCAGACGTCAATCCTACGGGCGTAACTACTCTGACCAGCCAGGGCTATCAGGCTCCCGGATGCGGTACCGGCTATGTCGAAATCAACGGTACGCAGCGCCTGGCTCTCACTTCCAGTTTTGATAAATCAAATACCCGCCCGGACAGCAGCGGAGCGGATTACGAATATTATGTGGGCGACTTTGAAAACGGATATGCTCCTGTATGCAATATCTCAGACCACACCGCGTCAAAATACTGCGTGGACGAATGGCTCAATATTTATGAGACATCGTCAGACGGTTCCCGAAAAGAACTAAAGCAATCCCAGGTGGATTCTTCCACGCAGATTCAGCAAAACGTATTTTATAAAGATTCGGACCTGCATGTATACAAAACAGGATATCTTTGGATGGTATCCTCCACCGACCACGGACGTACATGGGGAAATCCCACCATACTCAATACCCAGGTGAAACGAAATGACGACAGTAACGATCAGGCGCTTTTAGTCTCGCCGGGCAAAGGTATCACCACGAAATCCGGGGATATCGCCATCAGTTTTTATAACTGGAAGCCGGGACGCGAATCTGCCAGTATCGTATATTCTACCGACAACGGAACTACCTGGCACAGAACCGAAGACGCGGCAACCGTTGCCGGAACCGAAATCGACACTTCCTCGGAAAACGAAATCGTGGAACTGGAAGACGGCACACTGCGCATGTTTTTCCGCCACGGCGGCTATAAGGCAGATGTCGGCAATCTCTGCTACGTGGATGCCAAAAAACAGGCGGACGGCTCTTACCGTCTGCAGACGCCTGTCGCTACGACGATTTCCGCCCATAAAGGCTGCAACCTCTCCGTGCTTTCTTACTCTAAGAAAATAAACGGCAAACAGGTCATTCTGGTATCCGTTCCGTCCGGCGTCCGCGCAAACGGACAAATACTGACCTTACTCGTCGATAACGATGATAACCATACGATGACATGCACAAACAGATACTCTGTTCCCGGCGGGCAAGGCGGTTATGAATCGTTTGTATATTCCTGCCTGACAGAATTGGAAGACGGCTCGATCGGTTTGTTATGGGAACCAAATCATAGATCCATCCGTTATAACAGGTTTACCTTGGATGAAAACGGCATTCCCTCTCCGTACGCAGCTGCGGTAGATGCAGAAACCGAAAAGGGCGGCGCCTATACCATTACAGATTATAAGGGCGCAAAACAAGTAACGACCGCTCCGGATGCAGAAATTGCAGCTATTACATTTCCGGAACGCACACCGGTCGCTATGTTTGACCATTTAGGAAATCCGGTCGACAACTTTACCGCCTTTTCCGATACACAAAACAATTCTCTAAGCCTTACAAATGCAGAGTTCACCATTGCAGACAGTGAAAACGGAACCTATACGATAAAGAACGATTCCACCGGTCTTTACCTGACTAACCGCACAAGCGAAACCAGCAACGATTTAATCGGCTTTTTTGAAACAACTGCCTGCAATCTGGAAATTACGAAAGGCGGCGGCAGCGATACGTTCCGGATTGCCACGCCGGGCACAGGCGAGAATAACGGCAGCCGCTACGTGATGTTTTTTAAAACCCAGACCAATTTTAACGTAATGCCCCGTCTGGATGCATCCAATTCGGCTTTTGTCTACGACCTTACTTTACTGGAAAAAGATCCTTCTTCCACAGACGGCATCATTCCCGGCTACAAAACCGCAGAGCAAATTACCTCCGGCAAAAAGTACCTGATTGCTTACCCGGATACAAGCGGCAAAACCGCCGTTTTATATCCGGAAACACAATCTATCAATGTAGACAACCGCTGGTACCGCCGGACAAAGATGGTAAACCCCGCGTATACCTTCTCTATAGAATTGTTTAACCATACAGGTTCCGAAACAGCTGATATCGAGGCTGCATTCTCCGAACAGCCAAACGGCGCCATCCGGCTCTCGGATGCAGAATTTGTATTTGAAACAGGCTCCGAAACAGATAAATGGATCATCAAAAATACTGCAAAAAACCTGTTCCTTTCCAACGCTTCCGCCGCCGCGTTTTACGCTTCGGCATCCGCGGAAATGCTTGTAAAGAAAACCGCTGACAATTCAGCCTCTTATTTTACGATATCCCAAGCAGAAAACAGCCGGATTATTTTTTACTATCCACCCCAGACAAATTTCAACTCACAGGGAACCGGCATATCAGCAGGCGCAGACTCTAATCTTACGCTGCTCGAAAAACAATCTTCCGTATCGAAAGACGACATCATTCCGGGTTATAAGCAGGCGGATACGATTACTTCCGGCAAAAGTTACCTGATTGCCTATCGGCATACAAGCGGCAAACTTCTGATTTTATATCCGGACAACACGGCTGATAATTTCTATACAAAAACAAAGCTTGTCACATGTACGGAAAAAGATAATTCTCCGGTAACCGACCTTATCATTACAGGCGTCGGAGAAGGTTACACAAAAGCCGTAATCGACGGCACGACCTATCATATCCAGGTAACGGAAACGCATCCGGCCTTAGATCCTGCCTGCGGGCATACCGAAACAGTCCTCAAAAACGTGAAAGAAGCAGACTGTGAAACTAACGGTTACTCCGGCGACAAAATCTGTGCAGGCTGCAACGGTATCGTTGAAGCCGGAGCTCCCCTTACCGGCGGTCATGACTGGGATGACGGTACCGTGACCAAAAATGTTACAAAAACCGAAGACGGTATTCGGGAATTGACCTGTAAACGCAATACCGCGCATAAGAAAACGCAAACCATTTATGCCTCCGCTTACTCTGTTTTTATGGATGCATATGAGGAAATCAACGCGCTGATGGAGACTGTAAAAGAGAACCCGGGGCTGTATGAAGACGAAACGGCAGAAGCTCTGCAGGCGGCATATGACGCTGCAAAAACGACTGCCGAAACCGGAAACAGCAGCCGTTCAGACATGTATCGTCTGAAGGCAGATCTCCTGCAGGCAAAATCCAATTTAAGAACAAAGTCATTGGAACTGTTAACAAATGACCTGAACGATGCGATCCGTCAGGCCGATGCCGATGCGGGCGCAGGACAGGGAAATCTCCCGGCAGAAATCTGGACGGAATTTAAAACCGCTTACGACAACGCCAAAAAACCAATTCCGGACGGGCTGACAGACGAAGCGAAAGCAAAATATATCCTGGACTTAACAAAAGCATTGACCACGGCACAGCAGAAACTAGATGACGCCAAAGATTCTCTGAATGACCAGGCGTTGGCAGCCGCCAAAAACAATCTTGCAACGGCTGTCCAAAACGCAAAGACGGTATATGACAAGGATAAGAATCTATATACTCCGGAAAGCTGGCGTGTGTTTGAAACCGCATACAACGCTGCAAAAAATCCACCCGCAGACGCCGACCTGCACACACTCCAGACACTGCTTTCCAATCTGAATCACGCACGCAGCAAATTGGTCAAAGTCTCTTCCCCTGGAAGCAGCGGTTCCGAAAATAACGGCGATCCTAACCCATCGCAGACCAATTCTGCCCCTGTTTATGACGATATTACTTACAAAGTATTGGACGAATCCAAGAAAACGGCTTCCGCTGTAACCTGCGGAAATAAGACGATTCAGAAAGCTAAGATTTTGGACACCGTCATAATCAACAAAAAATCGTATCGCGTCGTTCAAATCAACGCAAAAGCCTTCCTCGGATGTACAAAATTAAAACAGGTTACGATCGGCAAACATGTTACAACCATTGGAAAACAGTGCTTTAGCGGATGTAAGAAATTAAATAAGATCACCCTGACAGGAACAAAACTCAAAACGTTCAAATCCGGCGCATTTAAGAAAACCTCCGCCAAAATGACCGTAAAAGTTCCGAAAAAAATGAAATCCGCACAGCGCAAAGCGCTGCTTCGGAAAATGAAGAAAGTCGGGATGAGTAAAAAGGCTAAGATAAAATAATGTCATAGTTCCTGCCGTAAAAATCGGCGCTATCACAAAACAGCAAGAGGGGGCGAAAAGCTTTTTAAAGATGCTTTTCATCCCCCTTGCCTGTTGCTGCTTGTGTTCCTCCTTTTGGGCGTAAAAAAGACGCATGGTTTACAATTTACGTACCATACGCCTTTATGCTGTTTTTTTGATATGAAATCGTTTTGCTGACTACGCCAGCTGCATAACCTCGGCTTCAAGTTCTTTTAGTTCGTCCATTGATAAAGATGGTACATAACGTGCAATCTTTTCAAGGGAAAGTTCTCCATCTTTAATCATTCTTCTTGCTGTTTCCCTTGCACTTTTTAATTCTGCCTTTTGTGCCGCTTCATTCCTCATATCTTCCATAATTTTACACATGGCAGCAACTCCTTTCTCGTCTTGCTTATAATACCGTGCTTTTTCAGCAAGCGCTTCATAATTCATATCATTGGGATTCGTACACGAAAAATCGTGCATTAGTTTTCCGATTTCATCGTTGCCCCTATATTGCCCATTAACATATAAAATATGCGAACCGTCACCAAACAATATCTTATTTTCCCCAATAGTAACATATCTTTCTACTGGATAGATCGGCTGGCTGCCTCTCATTACATCATTTTCTGTTATAAAAATAACATAACTGTCGGGGATATCCTCTGTATCATCACCGGACTTTAATATGTGTGCGTCCAACAGGCTACTATTATGCCTTGCTCTCTTTGCGCCTGCTCTGTTGTACTCAAAATATCACCTTCTTCCACTGCCTTTATTATACATCGAACAATACCTTTTGAAAACTGAATTTTTCGTGAATTATTTCTATAACTCCACGTCATTCTGCTATTTATTTTGATCAGGCTGTATCTTAGTTCTGCGCTCGATCTGCCCGTTATGCTGTCGGTTATCGATTTGAAGCTCCTGTTCCATGTTCTTCTTGTTGCAGTTGAATGCCCCATACCCCATTTGATAGACATATAGAACGAGCGGTATAATCAATCCATCAGCTTTTAGAAGAATATGATATCCAGATGGCGGAAGATTTCCAAGCTGCCTTGAAAGACCTGCCCGGTGAAACCGTCAAGGAAATAACGGAGACAGATATGGATATGCATCTCGACTATGAAAAATCAATCTGGCTGATGCCAGCGACTCTTGACACAGCCATCTGCAACTGCTATAAAGAAAGCCCCGGCTTCCGCTTAGATTGCAGAAGCCGTGAGCTGTTTTCCTTTTAGATGTTTTCATTTTAATGTAAACAACAGCAGAACTAGAAAATCCAAACTTTACAATAACATTCTCTATAAGCTCTCTGCCTTCTTTTCATCAGCATCCGCCTTTTTTTCTTCTCCCATTAAGCGATAAACTTCTGCTCGCTCTAAGTATATATTTTTATTATTCGGATCTAAATGGATGGCTTTTGTAAACATATCAATTGCCTTTTCATAATCTCCGTTTCTCTTATGAAGTTTGCCGCAATTTTTATATGGTATAATAAATGTTGGATCTAGTTCCATCGCCTTATTATAATCAGACACTGCTTTTTCGTAATCTCCCAGCTTACCATAAATAAGCCCTCGATTGTTATACGCAAGACTATACTCTGAATTTATTTCAATCGCCTTATTATAATCAGACAGAGCCTTCTCATAATCTCCTAACTCATCATATACATTTCCCCTATTGTTAAAAGCTGCACAGTAATTCGGTGTAAACTCAAGAGCCTTATTATAATTCGCAATTGCCCGATCATAATCCTTCCACTCATCGTAAATAATTCCTCGACTGTTAAAAGCCGCACTGTATTCCGGATTTAATTCAATCGCCTTATCATAATCTGACATTGCCTTCTTGTAATTATCCAAAATTTTATAGATACGCCCTCGATTGCGATACGCTATACTATATTCCGGATTCAATTCAATCGCCTTATCATAATCTAATATTGCATTTTCGTAATCACCAAGTTTATCGTATATATTCCCTCTGCTGTTATAAAACTGTGCAGTATTCGACTGCTCACAAATGGCTTTTGAAAGAGACTGTAGCGCCTCGCCATATTGCTGTAACTTATAGTACCGTTCTCCCTGACGCCAGTAGTCCCATGCTGTCATTTGGTTCTGCTTTTGGCGTTCGCTCTCCGATGCACTGTTCCGTTCGGACATTTTTTCAATTTCTTTCCGAAATTCATTCTCACTTTGATTGGTTTGTGTGGAGGCATTTTCCTTTTCGCGGCTTTCTTCGTATTCGAGCAGCTTTTTATATTCCGCCTCATAATTTTCAATTTGTATCCCGGTTCTGTTATTTAAATATTGCTCTGTTTGATGAACCCCGATTTTCTCCGGAAACAGAGCATTCCCAAGCATAAGCATCGTCGAATCAAACCCTGCCGTACGGACAAAATGCCCGTCTTTCTTCTGTACAAGCCTTTGGATCTTCTCACTGGGCAAGCCAAATTCCTCTACATAGCACCAATACATCCCGTTTTTCATCTTAACGCTTTCTTCTTCCAAAAGATTCATCAAACTGTTATCACCGCCGCCATATCCGATGACGATCGGCGTATAATTTTGGAATACGTGCGCCAGCACATCGTGCCACCCACCCTTTAGCTCGTTCGTTTCCTCCGGCTGATTCAACGGGTCAAAGAAAATCCCCCGATGTATTTTCGCAATGATCGGACGCTTAATATTGGGATCTCCCGCGTAATCCGCCAGCAGTTCATGGTTAATGACAAGCGGCTTGCTGTCTGTATACAGAAACAGCGCATCTTCTACCAAACTGTCAAAATTTGTTGTTATAACAAGATTACTCCCGCTTCCTTCCGTCAGCATCAACGCCAGCGGATGATATCCAAAACTTGGGTTTTTATGCGCCATGACCCGTTCCAGATAATAATACCCGTTTCTATGGTTCGGAAAAAACCGCAGTTTGTATATGTCAAAATAATATTCACTTGGAAGGGCCTGTTTCGATTTCTTTGCCGCTTCCCACGCCTGTTCTATTTCAGAAAAATCATGTTCCAGGCGCCCGGCTTTCCGCAGCGTTTCTGCGAATTCCCGAACCTCCGAAAATCCCGGGGATTTTTCCATTTCTTCCATCCACTCCGCTTCCAGTGTTACCCCCATTGGAATGCCGGATGAGACAGACGCTCCCGCCCCGATAATAAAACAAAATCTCTCTGAATTTCTCCTTCCCTCACAAACCGTTGTTACAAAATGATTCGTCGATATGATCCGATAATTTTCAATCACTTGTTTCATCTTATGAACACTCCATTTCACTGCTGACTCCAATGACCCTAACCGCCGACACTGCTGCCTGTACAAAACCCAGGATTTTTGCTCAAATTTTATACTCTTTGTATATTATACATCTTTTTCATTCGACAGCAATTTCTCTACAGCATATTTGGCAGTGTTTACAGCATATTTGTCAAAAAAACCGCCAGGCTTTTCACAGCGCCAGGCGGTTTTTACTTTTTGTTATAAATGTATTTCAAATACTTCTATCAAACTTCCCTCACGTTGCCATACCCTTGATCGGAACCGTTTGAATTATCTTTTCATGCTCCCACCCATATCCGGCAGAAACACAACTACCTTTTTTTGTAATCTTTACCACCCAAAGCATATACAGGACAGGAAACTACAATAGCCAGAAGAAAAACGAACGCTGCAACAAAAAATTTTCCCTGATTTTTTCTACGCCTTCCCATTCTGATTCCTTCTTTCTTGTATCTTTCCCAGCAGCGCCAAAGATGCGGCCAATGTTAACCCGATCGCGTATAACTGAATCAGCCGGAACCACCTTGCCCATGCCGTAAGAACGAAAGCAGCCATATACAACAGAATAAGTATAAAAAGCCTTTTTCTAAAACAAACGATTTCCTCCTCGTCCAGAGGTCTGTTTTCGTTTTTAACTGGAAAAACAAATAACAGAAGCATCAATTCACAGAATGTCAATCCATACAGGAATATCGGATCTATTTCGTTTCCTGCCGCCGCTAATGCCATTACGATTACAGAACAGGAAAACAGATAACACCCCGTTCTGGTCTTTGCATGAAACCCGCCGACGTTTCGCCTGAACGCACAGAATATGCTGAAGATTACGATAAACTCAGGTACGCGCCTCATGCAGACAGCAATTACTAAATATGAAAACAAATGCAGCGCTTTTAATATGTGTCTACACGTCACGGATGATACACTATAAATCCGTTGCACCACATTTTACACGATTATATCATTTTGGTTTGTCTTTGCACCATAATGCACCACTTGCATCCTTGTTATAGGACACAACATCATAAAAGGGATTAAAAGCCAGTCTATAGTTGTTTTTTATGTTTTCTCCTCAAAGCGCAGAAAAATGTCAAGTGCTTATTCATTTCTTCCATATCCTGTGATAAAATATCTAAATACACGTATCGGAATATACTCAATATATCTCATGCTTAAGAATTGTGCAAAGATTGAGTGCGAGGAGGAGCTTATGTACATAAACAAGATTCATATTCAAAACTATAGGAATTTTAATGACTTTACAATGCAATTTCATGAAGGGCTGAATGTTATCGTTGGCCCCAATAATTCCGGGAAAACAGGGTTGCTTTATGCCGTCAATTTATTAGCCAACCCTTCAGATGTTTCAGTGGAGGATTTTAATAAAAACAATCTTTTACGATATGCCGAACTTTATACGAAAACAGCACCAAGCATCATAATTGAATATAATATCAGACACAGAATTTGCGAGTCTGATACTACCGATGAAAGTATTATCAGACTCCTTCCTTTCTTAGGCATAAAAGAATTTGAAGAAAATAGAACAGAAAAAGATGGCATTGTTGAATATAATGTATCGGCTCAAATAAAGGCTGTCTATTCTTTAGACGCTAAGTTTGTAGAAGAATATAAAAAAGCAGTTCAGAATGAAGTAAAGAAATTTGATGACTATATAGTAGTATTGAAGCGTTTTGTTGATAGCCATTATTCTTGGTGCTATACCAATGGCATCAGCAGCACTAAAGCTGACCCCAAAATGGCAACAGGGGTTTTTGAAATTCGATTTATCGGTGCGGAACGTACTAGTGAGGAAGTCCGGAAGGAGACCAAACGTGAAATAGCATCTTTTACAAAAGATTCTGAAAATATAGCTGCATTTGATAAATTAAAAAATGATTTATCTGGAGAATTAGAGCAGCTATTGTCACCTTCTATTTCTAAACTATCTTCATTATTTGAGAATGAGAACAATGCAATTGGTCTTGAGAAAGGTAACGTTTCGATTTCATCGGCAATTCGAGCAAATTTTTCGTTGGCAGATGCCTATATTACTGAAGTCAAAGATACGAAATCAGGATATACATTACCTCTGCAACATAATGGTTTGGGTTATAACAATCTAATAAATATCTATATGCTTGTCAAGCTAACGGAAATACAGAAAGGACGAGATTTCAAGATTCTTTGTTTGGAGGAGCCAGAAGCACACCTCCATCCCGCAATGCAATATAAATTGTTTAAGTATTTGAGAGATTTAGATCAGGCAGATGACCTGAATCAGCAAATTTTTGTTACAACTCACTCAAGTAATATTTCTGCTGTTGCGGGTATAGATAATATGTTTATGCTCTCGTATAATCGCGAAGGAGAATCTGAAGATTGCTGTCAGCAAAGCCTGCATGAGCAATTTATAGATAAAGAAGGAGAAAATCGCAAAAAGGACGCCAAACTGCACCTCACAAAATTTCTTGATGTTACAAGATCAGATATGTTATTTGCAGATAAGGTGATCTTAGTTGAGGGTATTGCTGAGAAATTACTAATGCCATTATTTATGGAGATATGTGGCTGTCCATATGAAGATGAGCATATCTCGATTGTTGAGATTGGAGGAAAACATTTTCAGTATTTTGTTGAACTTTTTAACGAAAATGCTGTTAAGAAAAAAGTATTGTGTATCACTGATAGGGATTTTAAATGGATTGACTTTGATGGAGATTCGAAGCTGCAAAGTTATTGTGATTATAAGAGCGCCATGCCGACACATATCACTGATTTGAAAAATGGCTTTTCAATCGATAATCTTCGTATCTGTACGCAAGAGACGGGCGGACGAACCTTTGAAGATGAGTTTTTTCTATCAAATGCAGAAAATGAAGACATAATAAAAACAATCTTTAAAAAAGCTGTCAGTGATAATGTTGCAGACTTTTCTGAGAAATATAGTTTTGATTTGTCAAAATGGGAACAAAATATTGAGCAGATGGATGGGCGTTCCCGTAAGACTATTAAGAAATTTTTTGATGCGTATAATACACGAATGGATATGAAATGTGAGAATGCTCTGCAGTACGAAAGATTGATATTTGCTGAGATATTTCTTCACTATGCGAAAAGCAAAAAGGGAGATGTTGCGTTAGAGCTATTAACGGACGAGTCATTATTTAATAAAGATGGGACTTCTAAGCTTATTGTTCCAAAATATATTCGGGAGGGATTAGAATGGCTATTAAAATAACTTCAAGTGATATTTTTAATGCGGAACAGTTAGCATGTCATTCTAAAATTTACGCAGGTCCAGGTGCTGGCAAAACGCACTTTTTAGTCGAAAATGTTAAAAACATTGTAACGACAAATCCATTGATTTCTCAAAGTCGTGCGCGAAAAGTTTTATGTATTACATATACAAATGCGGCTGTCGATGAAATAAAGCGGCGTCTGGACAATTTTACAGATTATATAGAAGTTTATACGATACATGGTTTTATTATCGAAAATATAATTAAACCATTTCAAGATGACTTAAGAGCCATTATGAGATCTGATTTCGGAATCGATGTAAGCAATAAAGGGATTATCTCGTCCCAAATCGAAGGTCTGGGAATCTTGCATGGTATTGATAAAGATGAAATATATGATTTTATCAAAAAGACTGATTCTATCGAATTTGCAAATGATGAATTTGATTATAGCAAAAAAATTATGGGCGAAGTCGAGGTGGATAATGATGCGTTTCTCGCCTCACCAACCAATGGCTCGTCTCGTCAAATGAAACTTAAAGCATCATCAAAAATTAATGAGAAACATATTTTGCCACTTAAAAAGTATATATGGTCAGTGGTGAAAAAATTAACACATAATGAAATTCTTTATTTTGGGTACAGAATTCTCGAAAGCAATCCAACTGCATTATATGCAATACGAGTAAAATTCCCATTTATATTTGTTGATGAGTTTCAGGATACTAATCCACTTCAAACCCTATTGATTAAACTAATAGGACAAAAATCAACTGTAGTTGGAGTAGTCGGAGATATTGCGCAATCAATCTATAGTTTTCAGGGTGCGCGACCATCAGACTTTGAAAATTTTTCTATAGAAGGTGAGTGTGAATTAAAAGAATATAACATAAATGATAATGGGCGATCTACTGAAAATGTTGTGAATTTTTGCAATTTTTTAAGACAGTCAGATCAGCATGTTGTTCAAGTTAGTAAACGAACATACGATACTGAAGACGCGAAGGAGCAATCTGAATCTAAAAAAATTCATTTTCTCATTGGAACAACAGATGCGATCCAAAGCACGATTCAAGATGTTCTTAAAAATGATGGCGTAGTCTTGACTAGGACTTGGGCAGACGCATTTGATTATGTACAAGATATCGACGAAGCACAGGCTATTCTGTTAAAGAATATTTACAATTCATATTATATTACTCCGATTCAAATCAGAGAAGAAATCGTGAGCCATAATAATGTGACATGGGTTAGAGCTTTTCGATTTATTTTGGGACTTTGGGAAAGCTATCTTAATGGATCATTTATTGATATCATTCAGTCGCTCAAATTATATATTGATATTGACTTGCATAAGCTCACGCCTAAAATTTTATTTCAAATAAAAAGGTTGTCAGAAAGCGTATTTCAAAACATTGATAATCATAATCAAACTTGCAGTGTAATTAAAAACTTCAATACAGAAATCCAAAAAGCGGAATATATTGATTTCCGGCAAATAGTTTTAGGGACAGAGTTCGAAGTGCCAGTATTTGATGAGTTTGATCGAGAGCAACTTGTAGAAGCTGTGAAAGGTTTATATTGGGATACATCCTATAAATTATTCAAGCAAGTTTTTTCTGATAATAGTAAATATATGACTGTCCATCAAGCAAAGGGACTTGAATGGGATAAAGTTGTTGTGAGCGTAATGCCTAATCCTCGTCGCAATGGAATAAGAATAGCGTCATTATATTCGTCACCGTGCTTGACTAACGAAACCCCTGCTGACGAGTTTACAAGAATGTATTATGTTGCGTGCAGTAGGGCAAAAGAAGATTTATATATACATATTCCATCCGGTTGCACTAAATCTGAAATTGAATCAGCCATCGAAACATTTTGTAAAAACAGCGAACAAAGTATTGCATACGAAATTATTACTTAATGTTTACACGCAAATGGAAGTATATGCCATTAATATAAAAAGCCTACGGAAATCTCCGCAGGCTTTATTTCATTAAGGTGCTCGCAGCTAAAATGTGCATTATTAAAGTACTGTTATGTTGCTTTTGACCAATTTTTGTTTTTCCGGCATTTGCACAGTGACTTCCGTCTCGTCGCGGAACAAGAACACTAGCTTTTTGTCGGCATATACCGTCACAGATTCGATCATAGTGCTCCAAAGGTCTTGGTCGAATTTTTCTATGGCATCTCCGCATTTGCGCAGCTCCTCAAGGCATCGTCTGGCCTGCTCCCTTTTGCCGGATTGCGCCAAAATCTCTTCCTTTAACTGCGTGATTTGCTCCTCAGCTCTTTTGCATTCTGCGTCCTGTTCTGAGAATCTGCGGTTATATTCCTCCTGGTTCTGGATTTGACGGGTATTCTCTTCCATGTATCGGCGAAGGGAATCCATCAAATCTGCGTGCCGATTCTGCGCTTCGTCCAGCTGTTTTTCTAAACTGCTGGTATCTGCCAATGTTGGCAGCATTTTTTCTAGCCGGACAATGTGTTGTTCTTTATTACTTAGCATTTGACTAAATGCTTCCACAAACGCTGCTTCCAAAACGGGTTCATCTATGTTAGGAGTGGCACATACCGTTTCCGCTTCGTATTTGCGGTTACAGCGCCAGATCTGCTTGCGGTGCTTGGAATTGCTATGCCAGACTTTCCGCCCATAATAACCGCCGCATTCCCCGCAGATGATTTTAGCATTGAACGGGCTACTTTTATGTAACTGCCGCCGGTTCGGGCGCCGCCGTTCCATTTCTTGCTGTACCAAGTCAAAGGTGGCCGGGTCTATAATTGCCGGATGAGAGTCCTTGATATAGTACTGCGGCACTTCGCCATGGTTCTTCTTACTTTTCTTAGTCAAAAAATCCGCTGTATAGGTTTTCTGGAGCAGGGCGTCGCCTTTGTATTTTTCGTTAGTCAGGATACTTATAATAGTAGAAACACTCCATTTTTCCTTGCCCTTTGGAGTCGGGATTCCCAGCCCGGTAAGGTAATCGGCAATTGTGCGTACAGTTTTGCCATCCAGAAACATCTGGTAGATTTTGCGCACAATTTGAGCCTCTTCCTCCACAATCTCCAAGATGCCGTCATCGCCTTTTTTGTAGCCGAGGAAATACTTATACGCAAGGGAAAATTTGCCTTCTTCCATGCTGCGGCGTTTTCCCCAGGTCACATTCTCTGATATGGAACGGCTTTCCTCCTGCGCCAGGCTGCTCATAATGGTAATCATCACCTCGCCCTTGGCATCCAGAGTATAGATGTTTTCTTTTTCAAAATAAACTTCCACATTCTTCTCTTTCAGCCTGCGCACGGTGGTCAGGGTATCTACGGTATTGCGAGCAAAACGGCTGATGGATTTAGTAAGGATTAAGTCAATCTTACCGTCCAGCGCATCTGCAACCATCCGGTTAAACCCTTCGCGTTTTTTGGTATTTGTGCCGGAAATGCCTTCATCCGTATATACGTTTACAAACTCCCATTCCAGATTACTTTTGATGTGCCTGGTATAAAAATCCACCTGCGCTTCGTAGCTGGACAGCTGTTCATCTGAGTCGGTGGATACACGGGCATAAGCCGCCACCCGCCGTTTTTGATGTTCCACGGTAGGCATAATCGGAGACAGCCCCGTTCGGCTTTCTATTTTTTGGACTTTTCTTGTAAATGTCGGCATTAACGTTTTTCCTCCTTTTCGCGTTTTACTCTTTCTAACTCGAATTCTCGCGCCTTTTGTTTTGCTTCCTTTGACCAGCTTTCGCGGCGTGAGGGATTCTGCCAATGGATTGTTTCGGTATGTCCATCCTGGAACAAGTAAACTAATGTGTTATGCCCTGGAACGTCTATTCTGCTAATATATTGGAGCAGCGTCTCACGGTCCCATCCGTTAAATCCTAATATTTCCGATGTTTTAGCAGTCAGGACGGTTTCCGGAATCTGCTGTGACGGACACATTGTTTTACCGCAATTATCAAACGTAGGGCAAATCCATACGGCTTTTTTATATTTGCTGTTAGCGTGAACGATACGCCTACGATAGCGCTTTCCGCATAAACCGCAGCGGATCAACCCGGTAAAGAAATAGGAGGTTTTCTCATTATTAGGACGATAATACTTTTTCGCACGCCGGTCTAATTCCTGCTGTACCCGGTTAAACGTTCCTAGGTCGATAATAGCCTCGTGGCTGTCCTCTACATAATACATGGGGAGTTCGCCGTGATTTTTAACATCCTTTTTACTAATGTGGTCCAGTGAGTAGGTTTTTTGCAGTAACAGGTTCCCAGTATATTTTTCGTTACGGAGAAGATAGTATAAAGTATTTGTGTCCCATGGATTGCCGTGTACCGTAGTAATTCCCATGCGGTTAAGTTTTCTGACAATGGCGCTACGCCCCATACCACTAAGGAAGTCGTCGAAAATCTGCCTCACAATTTTCGCTTCCTCCGGGACTACTTGCAGCATCCCATCCTTAAAGTAGTACCCCAATAAACGCTGGCCTGTCGGGATACCGGCTTCGAACTTTTTTCGGATACGCCATTTTACATTCTCCGAGACCGACCGGCTTTCTTCCTGCGCAAAAGAAGCTAAGAGTGTCAGCATCAGCTCGCCATCCGTGCTTAAGCTGTGGATATTTTCTTTCTCAAAATAAATGTCAATCCCAAGCGCTTTCAATTCGCGGGCAGTTTCCAGCAGCGTTACCGTGTTCCGCGCTAACCGTGTGATGGACTTGGCAATTACCATGTCAATTTTCCCAGCCCGGCAGTCTGTCAGCATTTTCTGGAACTCAGGGCGGTTATCTTTTGTGCCGGTCATAGCTTCATCCGCATAGATTCCGGCAAGCTCCCAGTCACCCCTGCTTCCAATATAATTATTGTAATAACTAATCTGGGCGGACAGGGAATGGAGCTGTGCGTCTTTGCCGGAGGATACGCGCACGTACGCCGCTACACGTTTCCTCTGGACAGGCAATATCTTTTTAGTATCCAGTTTAATGACTTCTCTCATAGAATACCTCCGTTCGTAGGAATGGGAGAGCAGTGTGCTCCCCCATCAATAATGTGCTATAGTTTTCTTACCCGGTCTTCGCCATATACGATGCCAAGCCCAGAACCTGAATCCCAGTCCACGAATACCGTTGCGGCATCGTCGACAAAGCGGACTGTGCCTTTGTCGCCAGGTTTTAGGCGGGAGTACGGGTCGTTCATTTGAACAAGCTCCACCCGTGTGCCTTTAGGATACATTTTCCGTACCCGTTCCACTGTTTCTCGGCTGGAGAATCCGTTATTTGCCATAAGCATCGTCTCCTCCACCTTCCTTTTGCGGTTCGGTCTCCGCAGTATCCGCTTCCTCTAGCGGCATCGCAAGCTCTTGCCCGGTTGGTGTCGTTGCTTCGGCTGGATTTAGCGGGATTGCAATATCCGTATTCCGCTCCGGCTTATGTCCAGATTTCCAGCTGGCATTGCCGCTAAGGTTGCGCAGCAGGATTTTCCGGGCGGTTTTGTATTCGTCACCGATAAATCCTAGCCGGATTAAGAACAGGCGCATCGTAAACTTCTCATTTTCTATTGGTTTTTCTGTGGCCGTTACCCGTTTCTGCTCTTTTGCCATTTTGCAGATAGCAGTAACTAAGTGGCCGTAAGCGTCGGCTTCACCATCTATGCCATGGAGTGTAAACCATGGGAAGGTGATTTTACCATCTTTTTCTACAATCGGTAAACCATCAGATTCAAGGGCTTTTTCCAGCACAGTCTTTTTGCTGGCCACGATTTTCCTGATGTTTTCCTTTGCTTCTGGTGTAAACCCATTGTCGGGAACCTCAATCGTCAGTATATCCGGTGATTTCGTATCGGTCATCTCAGTGCTGGCTATATTTTCTGCCACAGTAGTTTCGGGTCCATCCGTATTAATTGCATTTTCCTCTGCTGGTTCTTCATCACCTGTATCGCTAATGGTTTCCGTCACAAAGCCACGTTCCTGTAAATCACTAATAAGTACCGCTGCAAAGTCGGGATGAATATTGTTGCCATATGACAGCACGCCATTCCGGTCTACGGTAAAATCCCCTACCGTATAGGCAAAACTTGGCGCGCCCTGGTAAACAGCAGGTTTGTCCAGTATCTGGCTGATTGCCTCTACTAAGGGTTTTCGGTCGCTACCGCTTAAGTTGTAATTGTATCGCATATTTTTGCTCCTTTCGTTTTATTACACACACATCTATCACTCTGTTCGCTTCACAAAGCAAGTCTTGTTTTTGTCCAAACAATATGGAGTAGTATGTGTTATTCCGCTGGAGCCTCGCCGGTAAAGAGATAATTAACATATTCTTTCCGGTGTTCTTCCAGATAAATTACTAACTCAAAATAATTTTCCCGGTTTGCAATCCACTGCACCATGTTCACATCCAGCATGTTGGTTTCTCCGCTCCTGCGGATGGCTTCAATTTGGGTCTTAACAGTCTCGGTCATAGCTGTCACCTCCTCCCTGATACTTTTGGGCGAGATATCCCTCCCATACCGAGTCCAGCACGCCTTGGCGCAGGATTTTGATGTCGAACCCAACAGATTCATATCCCTGCCGGATGGTCTCAAAGTAACTGCGTGATGGGGTGTCGTAAGGGTGTTTTGCTGCGTTCATAATATAAACCATGGCAGACATCCGCTTGCCGCTTACGGAGATTCTTAGCATTTCTTTCCGGTAAAAGCTGGGATAACCCTCATAGAGGTCAAGATTATGCTCATCGTTTGGCTGTAACCGCCAGACCAGCACCGGCACTTTGCCTCCTTCCTGTTTTTCTACGGTCGCTACTGCCGTGCCTTTACCCCGGAACATCAGCCGGAAGTTATGTAGCTGGGTTTTACCGACGACTTCCGCAGTGGGGCAGCGTCTTGCCATCTGTTCAAGGTTGAGGTTGGAGCCGTAGGCGATATACAGGCGTTCGTTTTTCTTATTGCTCATTCTGACTTCCTCCGTTCTGTGTGTTTCTGGTATTGATATGGCTTCTGACATTTTCTCGCGAACCGTACCGCCAGGCGGCGTTACCATCTAAGTGCTGATACAGATGTTCCCGGCAACTCTTGAACTCGTCACCAATAAATCCGATGCGGTTCAGCCACACCCTCATAGCAAACTTCTCATTTTCCTCCTGGACTTTCCGGTAACTGGCGCTTTTCTGCGTCAGCGCCTGATGGTTGAGCGCGAGAGCCAGCACGATATATGCCCGGATTTTTCCGGCGTGCAGTGTGCTATTGAAGCCTCGGAGTTCCACCGTATGGTTACAATGGAAGAAACTATGCAGGTTAAGAAAGTGATAACGGCTTTGATGGTAATGACCGTTGTGGCTGCCTGAGTAATTCTCATACCAGATTGATTCGATTTGCCTCAGCGTTTTTGGCTTCGCTTGGTTCATCCGTTCCACGAGATATGCATCCATTTTCTTGCAGTAGCGCATCCGCTCCGGCGCAATTTGTAGCGCTTTATAAAGCAGATCATTATGCGCATAGATGATATTCACGAAATTGCGGATGCTCCGTGGCGTATGGCTGACTCCGTCGAGATGGATATGGATACCGCAGGATTTATTCGCAAATCCCCCGGCTTTTCTCAACATCCTTGCGAGTGCCTGTACCATGTCAATATCTTCCCGATACAACAAGATCGGACTGACCAGTTCCACGCTGTAGTTGCTCCCTGCGGATACTGTCCTCCGCCCATCCTTTTTCTGGCAGTTAATACTGCCGTCGTACATCAGTTTCCAAGTGCGCCCATCGGGTGCGGTGATTTTCTGGGTATCGTAATAATCCCCGGTAATCGTAGCAGTGCCGCCGAGATAATGTGCGACAGTTTCTGCTGCTTTTTCCCGGCTGATTCCGGTAAACTCGATCTCCAGACCGAACTGTTTAGTAAACATTTGCCCTCCTTTCTTGCGATTGTAGCGCAGAGCAGGGGGCATCTACGATGCACCCCTAAACTTCAGGTACGCATCGTAGTCGCAATGTTTACTTCGTGTTTATGTTACTCTTATTTTTTAACCTCCTTCCTGCCCTGATAGTGGCTGTTATGCTTTGGCGAACTGATAGCAGCCGCTGTCTTTTGGGCATTATTTGTATAAATAGGGGAATGCAGAATCGGCGCTATGTCATCGCATCCCCCTTTCTGGTTTCTGTCATAATGGCAGATTCTAATTGGTTCAATATATAGTTGCTCATATAATCCTTTATTTAGTAGTGTTATTGGTCATCTGGGTGCCTGGCGCAGCTAAGGCTGGCAGGGCTGCGCCAGGAAATAAGGCTTTTATTTCTTTTTTGGTTTGTCTTTGTGTGTCGTTTTTTCTTCAAGCAGATGCTGGAGCAGCTTTTCGTATTTTTCCGCAGGAATTTGTTTTCCGGATTCCTTTAGCTCATCAATCACTTCTGACAAAATCTTTATCAGGTCATCACGTTTAATGGTCATCTCCCAATCGGTGATATTGCCCTCATCATCCCGTTTGACCCAAAGCATAACACCGTCTTGATTATTCGCGTGCTTCATAAAACTCCTTACCTTAAAACTTATAAATGATTACTTTAAAGAAATGGTTGCCATATCCTGGAAAGTCCGCCCCTTAGCTGTGCCAGACACCCGGATGTCGGCATCATGCCGTGTCCTCACCGTAACGGCTGAGCCTGCGGCATTCCCGGCTGCAGAACTTCTTCTTTTTATTCCCAAAACTGATAAACTCTCTACCGCAGCAGTAGCAGGTCAGACGGTAAGGATGCCTGCGGCGGTTTTTGTTCCACCATTCGGTACGGCATTGGGTATTGCAGAAAGACTTTTTCTTCGTTCCAATCTGCTGAGTGAGTGGTCTGCCGCAGTTTTTGCAGATATTGCTGTCTGCTGGCTCTGTTTCACTTAGCTTTATATGACTGCGCCGACAGAATGACTTTACAGTGTTCGGAGAGAGTTCTGTGGCTGCGGCTATCTCAGCATAAGTAAGCCCCTGCAGCCGTAAATTGGTGACCATTTGTTTTTGTGTATTTGTAAGCATCTTATGCTGCCTCCTTTTCTACCCCTGTCGCCGCCATAACCGCCGCATGTGCGGCTTTGAGGCGAAGACCGAGGGCGTGTACAACATTGACGGTTACGGCATTTCCGGCTTGTTTGTAGGCTTGAGTATCGGAATCTACGGAGAGGAACTTATCAATCTGCGATTCAGAAAAGCCCTGTAAACGGAAACATTCCCGCGGAGTGAGACGGCGGATACGCAGATTGGGTGTTACCACGCCTTGCGAACTGCCAGTGTCGAGTGTGTGGGCGATATTTTTCCCAACCCGTCCCCGCCGGGTATTTTGGTCTGCAAAACTCAGGTCTATGGAGTCCCCCGGATGGGCAGCCTTACAGCCGGATTTGGTGGCTTCTTTTATCATCAGTACGCCGTGGCGGTCTTGGGAGGTGAGGGTAAACATCGGCTCATTTTCTGACTTGATGCGCCTGCCATTCTGCCGCACTTTTTCCCGCTCCGGGTTAAGCACGGCATGAGCCGCCGTTTTTTGTGCGTCTTCTTCCATGGGAGTTTCGGAAACTGCATATAGTCCTGTCCTTCCGCCAATCCCACCGGATTTGGCGAGCAGCGTTTTTCCAACCCCAGACGAATCATATACCCGTGAATCCTGCCGCCCGTCTATGAGGCACTTAAGAGTTTCCGGGTTTGTTCCTCGGAAAGGTAGTATCTTTCCGGCACATCCGGGGTTAAGATATCCGACAATGTACACCCGGCGTCTGGACTGGGGAACGCCAAAATCTTTGCTGTTAAGCACCTGGAATTCGACACTGTACCCCAAGTCGCAAAGTGTATCGAGGATGGCCGCAAATGTCCGGCCTTGGTCATGCGACAGCAGCCCTGGGACGTTTTCAAGGAGAAGATATGGAGGCCGTCTTTCTCGAGCCAGTCTGGCAGTCTCAAAGAAGAGAGTACCTCGGCTGTCGTCAAATCCTTTTCTCCTGCCAGCGACAGAAAATGCCTGGCAGGGGAATCCTCCGCAGAGTAAGTCAAACTCCGGCATGGTTTCTGGGTTGATTTTTCTTGCGTCTTCATAAAACACCTCGTTTTCTTTGATATTGTGTGCCGCCCGGTATGCTTTTTCTGCATGTTTGTCAATCTCGCAGTGGCCGATACAGGTAAATCCGCCGGCTCGCACCAGCCCGGCGCGGAACCCGCCGATGCCGGAGAATATGTCAAAGAACCGGATATCCTTATGTATTGTCATGGGCATTCTTCCTTTCGTAAATTTGTTATTTTTAGATGCGCCTGGGCGCTTGGCGCAGTTAAGCTGGCAGAGCAGGCTCTTTTGCGTGCGGCACCGTCTGTATGCTGTCGTTTTTGTTACACTCCTTCCTTATCCCCGGTTAGGATAAAATGCTTATAATCCGGCCAGTTTTTCCTGTCAGACAAGTAGTCTGCAAGCTCATGGCAACCCTCGCGGTCTGCGATGCGCATCACGGCATGACAGTCAAGCATATTCATTCCAGTGTTGTAGTTTACGCTGTAAATCTGCTCCTCTATGGCTGGTGTTATTTGGTTCTTTGCTGTGTCCATATAGGCTCCTTCGTTTATTGGTTGATAAAAATTACAGCTGACAGGGTTGCTTCCACATAAAGCCTGCTTATGCCACTTAACTGTGCCAAGCACCCAGGGGCTTCATGGGATTTATAATTGCTGCTTAGCACAATGTATTCTCGTCCCCGCCGTCATGAATCAGCTGTGCCAACTCCTCCAAAGTTATCACCGCAAAGAGTTTGGGCTGCCGGATAAATGCGCTTCGGATGTGGGAGAGCAGATGTTCCTTGCGTTTTATGCTTGGTACGATCCAAACGGTTAAGGGGAACATATCGTACTCTTTCTGCTCCAGTCCGCTGCGGTAGTATTTGTGGTACTTCTGACATTTTTCTATCACTTTGGCTGGCGACTCCGTATCAAGGTCAACCTCGAAGAAGTAGCGGTCTTCATATTCTTCCGATACCACAGCCGCATATAAATCCGGCTTCAAAGAAACGTGTTTGCCAAGCTCACTGTAAGCCCTCCAGCATTCCGGCTCTGGCTGTAATGCCATGAGCCGGGTTTTACCGTTCCGGCAGAGTTCCGCAAGCTGGATGGATACTTCCGCCACCGCCAGTGTATGCGCTAAGTAGTAAGGGGACGGTTCAAAAAAGCGTTTGCCGGGATATGCTTTGTGGTCGTGCAGTCTCAGCAGCCGCTCTCCGGCGTGGGTCGTATGCCAGACAAGGGAAGATGACCCCGCCCTCACCCCACCGATCCTCCGGGAGAGGCTGTGGATCAGTCCAAACTCATCCAGCTTTTTGAGATTGCGGTTTGCTGCCCGGAGTGCAGCGGAAGCATTGGCGGCATCGGTAAATAAGAGCCGCTGCACCTGCCCGCTCAGGAGGTAGCGGTGCCGCTGGATGGCGAGCAGGATGTCCTTGTCGCGTGTGCTGAGCCTGGCGTCAAGGCTGATGAGCTGCTGCCGGGATAAACGTCGGTGTGGTTCTGGGGCGCCGCCGACAGTAGTGGTGTCCGTAGCGGGTATGGCGTAGGAATCGCATACCATGTACCGGGAAAAGTCGGGCATGGTGGGCGTTTCCGCTTGTGCTTTCTGCTCCTCGTTCGTCGGTCGGTCCGTCATGGTCTTTTCCTCCTTCCAATTGCCGCATCCTCCCATTCCGGCGGAGCCTCGCCGCCATCACCAAACAGTTTGAGATAGTCTTCTTCCACCTGTTCCGCTGGGATGCCATAGGTTGCCTGGCTCATGGCTTTGAGTTCCGCTGCCTCCCTTAAGGCTGGCGGTGGCGGTAAGGTTTTGCCCTGCACCCAGCCAGTATTCCGGCCATTGGACTGAATAGATGTATAAATCTGGTAGCGGGGCAGCGCCATAAAATCCTCAGCTGTAAGTTCCGGCGCCATTGCCGCCATATCTTTTGCGTCCCGGCTGTTCAGACCAAACACGATTTTGTTCCTGGCGTTCGCATCTATGCCGGAGCGGATGTTGATTGGCAGTTGGTCGCGGTACTGGTGTGCCAGCGTCAAACCAACACCCAAACCTCTCGCCTGCGCCAATGCATCAGATAAATCTGTAGGTAGGCTGAGGTAATCCTGGAGCTCATCAATAAAGATAGAAACAATATGCCGTTTCTCTGCCGGGATGCCAGCCCGCGATAGTGCCAGCGTCCAAGTCAAACCGACAATCAGACTGCCGATAAGCCTACTGGTCTCCCCGCCAGTAATTCCTTTATTGAGAGGAACTAATACAATCCGACGTTTATAAAATAAATCCGTCAGCGAGAACTTTGGCTTTGCCTGCCCGAGTATATTCCGAAGTCCTGGTCGTAAAGTCAGTTGGCGGAGCTTGTTCAGCACTGGAGAAATCTGCGTCCGTTTCTCCGTATCGCGCAATGCCTCAAACTGATCCCAGAAAGGCTTGAGTGCCATGCGGTCTTTTATATTGGCGGTAATTTTCCGGCGGAAATTCTCGTCCGTCAACAGTGGCAACAGCCATAAAAGCGTGGCATTTTCTGCTTCCACTAGTGTAAGTAAAGAAGCCGTCAACACATCCTGCGTGTAAATTCCCCAGCTGTCGCTGAATATCTCTTTGAGAACCGAGAGGATAGCATCGGCGATCAGTGACGGGTTGCCATAATCTTTGAACGCCAGCGGGTTAAACCCACAGGGGCAAGAGTCTGACGGGTCGATAATTACGACATCCCCCACACGTTCTTCTGGAATACGCATAAGTATATCTGTCACCAAATCCGCCTTAGGATCAAGAACTAACACGCTCCTTCCAGCCTTAATATCCGCCAAAATCAGATGAAGCATAGCGGTACTTTTTCCGCTGCCGGTCGGACCGATCAGATGGCAATGCTCCAAACTATCCCTCGGAGAAATACTCAATTTCTTCGGATTTATGGTGTCCATACTGATAGCAAAAATGCGGTCAGCCTTTTGGTTGGTCGGGTTTCTGTACCAGCTTGGTGGTAGTGTGAGTTTTGGATGTAGTCCCGGCATTCCGGGCAGTTCTTCCTCCCCAGCCGGCAACAGCAAGAAGTTAGCCAGTTCTTTGACTGATAGTATTAGGGGAAAATGCCAAGGCACGTGCGCCGTGTTAAGGTCAGCCGGTTTTACATTTTCTGTCCGTATCCTTACTCCGGCAGATTCCAACACTTTGAACGCACTCATAATGCTGTTTAGCCGGATGAATGCTCCATCACCAGATATACCGATGCGGATTGCTGCTTGGAATGTATGCTGTTCCGCTTTTTCTCGAACAGTTTTGCGGCTTTCTGCTGAGGCTTTTTGGGCATCTCCTAGCAAAATCTGTAGCCATGTGGCGTTCGGATCGACTAGGTTGGCTGGCACCGGGGAAGGAGCGTAGCCCCTCCCCAGCACAATCTGTACTACAGTCTCCGTACCACCTTTATTTTCCGTAAGTGCTGCCAGCCCCGCCCGGATCACAGCTCCAGTGATATCGGTCTTGAGCGAGAGCGTCGGGTGGCTAATTCTAAGCTGCCGGGCAGTAGTAACTGGTGTGCGTTCGGCCTCGTCCATAGCATGGAACTGGATATCGCCATGGGCTTTTACCGCTTCTTCTACGTTTCTGATATACCTCGCAGCTACTCCGAGCAAGTAACTTATCTGTCCGCTTTTACTCCGTACCTCCCAAACCACTGCGCCCCGCGGCGATGTGGCAGCAAGATGCGCCAGCATTTCCCAGACAGCTTCAATCTTGTAAGGTCGGCTCCAGATAATTTTTTTCCAATTAATATCTTCGATTTGGTGTTTACCCAAGATTACCCACTCCTTTCGGTATTTTTTATACTTCCTCCTACCATTCTCCCAAATCTTTATCATGCTTGTGCCTCCAGATACGGAAACCGATTATGGCGATAGCGACGATGATTGCAATGGCGAGCAGCACTGGCCAGATTTCCAGAATCCATCCGACTGCGGTTTTGATGAGAAAAGCGGCAAGCGCCAGCATGAAGGCGGCTTCCAAAATCTGTGTGATTAGGTTTTTGGGATACATCCATCATCATGCCTCCTCTCCAAGCGCTTTGGCACTGTACTTCGGCACAGGATAACCGGGGATGATAATGTCGCTGTCGATTTCGTTACCCCAGACATCCCATCCCGGCTGCCGACGACGGGCAAAAAGCTCCAACCGCGGCTCTTCAGGGTAACAGCGTTCTGCAATTGCGAAAAACTCCCGGGGCTTCTCAGAATGAGCGGCTGTCGGTGCGATAAACCACGATACCTGATTTTTTACATGGATTGGCATTTTTCCTTTTACGCCCAAAACCACATGCTCTGTATCATTACGAAGGTATCTGCCCAATCCGAGCTGTGGGCGAAACTTAAACCATGTCAAAATTGCTTTTGGCTCAAATCCCCATCTGCGTAAGACCTCATGCCCTTCATTCATCGTAGAATTTGTGACCCAGAGCCAGCATACAGCGTCCTCTGCGGCAAAATCTCCAACAGGTAGGTTGAAAATCTCCGTCATGCTCATCAAAGGGTAGTGCTTTTGTGCTCCCAGAGTCCCTTTCTGGTTCTTGGACCACGGCGGATCTGCGGCAATTACTTTATAAACTTTATTTGTTTTTGGACTGTTGACTTTATCCATACATATCTTCCTTTCTTTTGCTTGGTGTGGCTTTGACGGTATTTAAGCGCAAAACCACACCGAATAATAATTGTTATGTCTAAAACTTTGTTAGCGATGCGACATCCTCTAACAGAGGTAGAATGTCAATTAAGACGTTGCAATAACTGCTGATGTGTTTTCTACTATAATGTGTTGACAACGGCTCAATCTTCCTCATACTCGTCCTCGTATTCCTCTGCCTGCGACCGGCAAGCCTCCCGGAGCATAGCCTCGTAAGCATTCAGGCTGTTGGAGTTCATTTCAAACTGCTCTTTTACCATGCGGTTAAAATGGTTGTTCTCCTGTTTAAGATGCCGATAATCGCTGTAGCAGAGGAGAAGGAACAAAACCAGGAGTGCCAGGCAAATGCTCAGTACCAGTAAAATAAAAATCCCTGCCATTAAAACCGCCCCCATTTCTCTATCTGCTGGGCAGTTGTCTCAGCGTAAGCTCTTAGAATCTTCTGATAAAATTCTTTGCCTGCCGGCGCCATATGAGATAAACGTCCGACTGCCAAAGCCATAGCGCCAGTGTCTTCGAGGGCGTTTTTAGCGAGCAAAGCTCGACAGCGATTCTCGCTAGCGGCAAGCATGGCGTTTTCCAACATCAGTTTTGTGGATTTAGGGGCTAACAGCCCTCCGATGCCGCGTCTGGTAGGGAGAGCATCAATCACGTCCCCCGTAAATGCTTCAGTTGTGAATTCAACTTTTGATGATTTCATAGAGATTCCTCCTCGTGATTATTTTTAAGGGATTGCCCCTTATAAGGAAATAGTCAGTTAGGGAATGCGGGATTTAACCTTTGGATAGGAATTTTTTAGAAAAGTTTTTGATAAGAAGTAAACGCAGTAGAAAATAGAATTGCAAGCATCAAAAAAAGGACGCTGCAGAAGCGCCCTTAAAAGGATTGAACTGACAAATAAGCGTATGTTAGTTTACGGTTTTTGTCGTATTCGCCATTTGTAGAATAATAGTCCGGCAATAGCTGCCAAACATAATACTATCAAGCAGAGGAGTATAGTTGTTACAACAGGAAACCATGCGGCATTTTTATATATAATAACAGAAGCATGATCCTGTATTGTTTTTTGACCTACTCCGGCTTGCGACCAATTTGTGAGAGCGTTCGCACCCACTTCAAGATTTTCGTCTACGACCTCAGCGGTGAAATAAACATAGACGTTTGCTCCCGGCTCATAATCACCAATTTTAGTTCCATCCGCTACGAGATAGTCATGTTCTGCGGTTGCTTTATTAGGATGGCTGGAATTTTTCAGTTCAGTTGTTCCCTCAACATAGCGTAAATTCTCTGGAAGGATATTTTTAATAGTTACGCCAGTTTGTTTCATGTTGCCTGTATTCTTGTACTCAATACGAAACTCCACTTTATCCCCAACTTTAGCTTCGATTACATCTTCCCAATCATCATCACTGTCAGCAAGCCGGACTTTTTGCTCTACTGTATATTCGTAGTCAAAGATAGATCGTACCATTATTGTAACGTAATTAGCATATTCATAACCACCTGGAACACGACCATCAAGAGCGTCAGAGCCAATCAAAACACCATCAGTGCCTGCAGCTTTTACAATGTCATCACTCAGAGTCCAACCAGCATTATCAAGATAGCCGCCAGCAGCGGCTTCGTCTTGGGTCTTGCTATTGTTCAATAAGGCTGAACCGTAAACATAGTCAAGATGGAAAGGGATATCCCCCCGGAAATTTATGTAATCCCAATACTCTGAAGGAGTCGCATTAGACGAACTAATGAAACCATTTACTTGAATCTGATGTTTCCCAGTTTCTTCGTTTACTGTACTGGTGCCGTTTGGAATACTGAACTTAACGCGAGTATTCTCGGCAACAGCGTCTTCACCGTTCGGGTTGTTATTGTGAACATAAAGACGAAGAACAAAAAATGCCCCATCAGTGACCGTGATATTATTACCCTGCCACTTCGTATTTGGTATAGCACTCTCTGCACGACCGTCTTCAAGCAAATCCGTTTGCCGTGCGCCCACGAAATTCTTTTCGTCCCCGATTGTGCTGTCAGAAATCGTATTGAAGATAATCTGGCCTGGGTAGTTGTCATTGTTCTTGTAGTCTTCACCGTCAGAAACCGGCGTAGCACCAATAGCTCCGTTGTCTATTTCTTCAATAGTATAACTTGGGCGTCCTTTCTCTCCGGTGTCGGGATCAACGTAATTATCGCCCCAAGCAAAAACCTTTACAGGAGGCAGGAAACCAATAATGCAAACAGTTATTATCCATATCTTTATAAAAAAAGCAACGTTAAACCGCTTCATACTGCACCTCCTTAAAATTATTCTGAATCTATATTTGATTCGAAGCCAGTAGAAGATGCTTCATCATCATTTTTATCATCAATTGCGGCTTCGTTTTTCCGAGGTCCACCAACAATTACAGTTGCCGTATCTTGGACGATGTCATCAACGTCATGAACCACTATATCTGAATAGTTCCTTGCGCCAGCCGCTAACTCATTAGTTGCTATCATATGTTTACTATGTACATTCTCCATGCGCACAACATCAGGCCAAGAACTTGTGTAGCATAAATCATTCTGGTTCAACTCAATGGGCGCCGTTTCTACTTTTAGATAGTCTTCTCCCCCCAAAGGAAGCATTATATTTTTCTCCATAATTTCTATCTTTGTTGGCACTATTTTTTCTACCTCTTCTTTTGCTTGGGAAATTTCCTTTTCTTTCGTTGTGTTCATATTTTCTATTATTGACACTAATTTTATTCCCATTATTGCTAGCGCAGATACTGCAATCACAAGCGTAATGGATGAGGCTTTGGGCAAATGTAATGATGCACTTGAGAGTAGCTGCTTTATAGCAGTTAATTTCACTTTGAACTTGCCCATAAAGATACCAAACCATCCAGCCCCATAAGGTGACGGTTCTGGAGGATTTGGGTCAATAGGTTCAGCTTCGCTGCCTCCTAGTTCTTGTGTTCCCTTGTCATCCGTCTCTTCGATATTTGTTATTGGCATATCGTCTAGCTCATCTTCTGTGGAGAGTGAACCTGACTTTGAGTTATAATCTTGCTCTGTGAAGAGTGAGGGATTATCTAATGTAAAACATGGTTCTGGTAGTTTGATTTCCCGTTTCTTATGTCCATTTAGTTCAACCATGTGCGTATGGTTCTTAATACCATCTATCAGACACTGCTGGCAATTAGCTGCGGTTGATAAATGTTTACTAAGATATTGCCTGCAACGTTTGTCATCTTGAGAAATATTTCGCCGCGGTTTAGACTGCGCGTCATCTATATTGATATTGTCAGTTGATTTGAATGTAGGACGGACAAGTTCCATATAATCACTTTTTGATAGGTAATCTTTATGTCGATCTGCAGCAATATAAGGGGTTCCGTTTTTTCCTGTATGATAGTAGCCCTCCAAGAGTCCAAGTGCTAGAAGATACGCATCACATTTTTGTACGGCTTCTCTGTATTTATCATATTTATCCGCTGACACCCCTTTCTTATGAATGGTTATATTCATAACCGCTTCAATCAGAAGGGCTTCGAACGAAACCAGACTTTTATTGCTCTTTAAACCTAACAATTCCCATGCTTCTGGAAGATAGTCCTCAAAACAGGACTTATCATCATCTTTTAACTCGCGCATATTTGTTAATAAGTTGTATATTTTATTCTGTTTTTCTGATGGCAAGCCCAGCACCTTCCCTTCTCGACAAAGTTAAAAATATTATATAATAGTTTTGATTTAATCGCAATGAAAAAGCCACGACCGGGGTCGCAGCTTTTATTTTTCTGGTTCTTAATACTCTGTAATGTGGCAAACATGCCCAGGTATCCGCTCATTTCCATATTCGTTTTCAGAAAACTGCATTTTTTGTATTTTGCGTTTGCCCAGAAATTCAATCAGCACAGTACTTACCCCGACCTCATCGTCATAAGTCACTTTACCAATATAGCGCCGTGTTGGCAGTCCATCGTCATAATCCACTTCAAGTTCAACTTCAAGACAATCGCGTTCCACAAAGAAAAAAGACACGCCTGATGCGAAAGTGTAGCTACATTTGCCTTCCGAAGGAGCTAACGTCTCTATTGGGTGTTCATTGGCATAAAAAGCCGAAAATCCTCCACTTGCGGTAAACTGTACTCCGACCAACCGCCAACCGGGCAGCTCGCCACGTACCATACGCAGAGTATCCTCGTGGGATATCTCAATTTCATCATCGCCAACTGCATCTAAACATAGTTCCTCAAAACTTTTTCCTCCAGTGCTTAAGAATCTCATTTTGATGGGTGGATTGATAAATGATTCCGGGACTGTGGTTGCTAGATACTCTGTATCTGCATTCGTGATATTTACGGAGCAGTCTGCGTCAGTCAAGTAACGGTCGTACATGATTCTTGCCATATGTCTATACCCTCCTATTATGTGATAGTTGATTATTGCGTCATTACCCGTCCTTTCAAAAAGCACAGGCAAATTCCGCAATAATCCAAGGGCATAAACAGAGTATTTAAGGTTAATGTACATATAAGTTAGTATATACTAACTTATTGCAATCAGTATAGCACACATGTTCTTTTTTGTCAATATGGCTTACGTTTTTGCCAGGATAAACTTATAAACTAAATTTTTTATAAAATTGGTTATCTCAATGGCATTTTCACGGAAAATTTTCTCTGAAATTTAAAAATTTCCTTTCAGAATCACTCACAGAGGAACGATTTAACACTTTTGTAACTTTGTAAGTTTACCCTGCGTTTTTGCAGACTTATGATACCCCCCTGACTCCCCTGTTGAGGCTTAATGAAGTCATTTTCTATGAAAGGCACCTTTTGGCAAGTAATTGACAACGCATTGACAGTGAATTGACCATAAAATTCTGGATTGACAGGTCAATAATCTGTCAATTGAAGACAATTTTCCGTAGGCGATATATTCTATTTACAAGCAACAAACCAACCATTTCAAATCCATTATTTAAGGAGGTCTATGTATGGACACGAAAATCAAGAAGGAAGAACGTTTCAAATGCGAAGACGGCAAACCGGCCGCAATCCGCATGGCACAGCTGCCGGATGGATCTTTTGAAGCCGCGTTCTTCGTCGGCAGGGGCAAGTCGCAAAGTAAGCGGTTCTCTTTCCGATGCACTACTGAAGCAAGGGTGCTGGAATCGTTTGACACACTAATGAAAATGTTTAGCTAAGCAAAAAGAATAGGAGGGCTCATCATGAAGCATTCAACTGTAACAGAACTTCGCAACGCTATGGGCAAGCTGGTTGCTAAGTGGTATCCGGATGAGGGGGTGATAGAGATTGTAGTCAAGGGATGCCCTTATGTGATTGCCGTGCCTCCAGGTACGCCAATCAAGTGCCAGTCTAACATGCTGCTTACTAAGTAGGCAGCAAAGTAACTAAAAACTTAACAGCACCGTGAGACCGCAGCTTCTAAATGAAGCTCTAAGAGACGGCAGTACGGCAATGCCAAACAAACATTTGGTGTTCCGCGCTGCCGTCTTTTATTTTCTGTATTTTCCCAAAGACGCTCCGGCGGGACACCGCCACCAAGAAAGGAGCAGAATTATGGGATTTCACTATGGGCACAACAGAAAGAAAATGGAAGAGGAATTTGCGAAGATAGCGGCAGCCTGCCGGGCGGAGGGGATGCCGGAAGAGAAAATCGAGATGATCCACCGCCTGCTGCTCGACATCCTTAACAACGACAGGCGCTTTTACGTCCATACGCAGTCTTACGACGGCCTGCAGTTTGCGGATGGCGAGGAAGCCGAAGAAGGCCGGTCGCCGCTGCTGGACAAGTTCGCGGATCGGCTCAGCGTTGTTCAGATGGAAATCTGCGAATGGCAGCGTATGGATTGGATTGAGGACATTGACACCCCGGAAATTGTCATATGGCTTAAATCCCTAGACGAGGAAGACATCCTGATGCTGACGCTGATTGTAGTTGATGGTATGAAACAGAGGGAGGTCGCCAGGGCACTGGAAAAGCATGATTCTGCCATTTCCCGGAAAATGAAGCGGCTCCGGAAGTCTTTGGAAAAAGTTTTGCCAGAACGGTTAAAAAGGCAGTATGGGATTTGACCAGTACTTATAAGGGGCAGTGTTCTCTGCCCCTCAATAAAATCAAGGAGGAATATATTATGCAGTTAATGACAAAGGAAATTGAGAAAAAATTGAGCAGGCATCCGTTCGGCAGCCAGGAAAGCAAAGGGCTTGACGCTGAAGTGATAGTCAAATACTTTTATCCGTATGGGAGCGGCACGTGGCTAATTATAGAAGGTGAAAAGCTGGAAAACGGTGACTGGCAGATGCTTGGATATTTTCATATTTATGAATGGGAGTGGGGGTATGTCTGGCTAAGTGATTTGGAGGCAATCCAGGCACCACGGTTTTTCGGTTATGGAGGGATTGAGAGGGACCGCCATATTGGCAGCCATCCTAAAGTAAGGGATTTAATATAGTGTTTAAATCTGGCAGGAGTCCATCTGCTATCTTATCGGGCGGCATAGTTTGCCGCCCAGCGCTACAACACAATAAAACTATGCGAGGAGGAAAATATCATGAAACACCCTAAAAACAAACAACTTAGCAGCGAAAGCCAATTCTCAGTCCTGCCTACCATTGAATCAGCAGGAAACACCCTGCCACCCGGACTTGTACTTGACCCAGATGCTGATGGCGGTATACTGACCTTTATCGATCGGGAACATTACGGCGGCGTCCATACTGTAGAGAGCGGTCACACATATACAATACGGCTGGGTCTGCATAGGAAACTGGAAAAAGCGGCATTGGACGAGCATACCATTATCCGCTGCAGCATACCGGGGAAAGCAGCTGCAGAGCAATGTATCACCGCATTGTTCTTCGCTCCAGAGGCATCTGTACAGTTCATGGATACGGTCGTTTTAACGTCAGTCTGCCGCTTCAGCCTAAAGTATGTCATTGGCAGTGCGGTCTTGGAAAACTACCACAATCCATGCGGGCTCCCGTTAAGCCGGGAGGCTGTCAGGATAGAAGCCAGCCAAACAATCATATTCCAAAATCAGTTGAGAAAAGCAGTTCCAAACCACCGTTACCAGGGATACTTTGATGTCTTGAGATTCCAAGTGGAAGTACTGGCAGAGAAATAATCCCTGGCAAACCGAACCCCCCTGAATCGGCCGCAACCCCCAGAGGCTTCGGTAATATCAATATTCTAAAATCTGGCCGGGTGTCAATCGTGCTTTTTAGAGAATAAAGTGTGCGCGGTGATGACTAGAATCCGCATTTTGTGTATCTTCCATAAATTCAGTAACACTTACAAAATCATAGCCCTCGCTGCGGTTAGCGGGGGCTTTCCTAAGATCGGCACCGAAACGGGCTACCTCCAGCGGAGGGGGCGACCGTTGAAGCGATTGTTGTTGTTTGACGGATTGACGTTAGTAGTGTTGAAGTTCAGGTTGTAAGCGTTTGTAGACGATTTGGATGTACGCGACCAGTTATAGCCGTTGTTGCCAACGTTGCCAACTTGACCGTCATCAGGCCAGACTACCCCACTACGGACAAAAGCCAGAAAATACAATCGTAAAACCGCAAAAGAAGTTGCTTGATTTAGCTTCGGTCTTAACCAGAGCTAATATGCCAATCTCTTAAAATTTCTTGCCCGAATTAAAGAGAGCAACTTCACGATCTTTATCTAAGAGAACTTTCGGCAGCTGGAGCTTGACCTCAAAATACCGCTTTCAGATCCCATGGACGACAGTTATCCACGAGTATATTTTAGCACGGAAAACATACAAAATTACCGTTCAGGACCCTAGACTTTTTGGCATTGTTTGTTATAATATAAACATATCCAGACGCAGGGATGTACCGAACGGAGAAATACCTAAGGCGAACCTGCTTTTTTGTAAGTTTATCGCGTCTTTTTGTAGATAATCTTCCGCTTTGTTGCGCTCTCATCCAGATATGCTCGGTAAGAATCGGATGTCCGGGTCTTATAGAGTGACGATAAAGTGGCGTTATTCGGAACCAGAAGCTTCGCGAATTTATCCTTCTTAATAAGGTAATCCACCATGCGCCAATAATCACCATCTCCTGATACTAAGACAATCTTGTCGAACTTCTCCCGCTCAACTAATTTTTTCATGACCGAGAAAACAATATCTGTATCAACGTTACCTTTCTTATGGCTGATTGAACTTTCCGTATGCTCCCGGAAAACCACCACATAGCCGTATCGTTGGAGGGCATTATACAATTCTTGATTTTTTGGGTCAAAAGCACCAATAAAATAATAAGCCTCTTTCACTTTATATTTTTCCGCAAGGAACACCCTAAACCTTTTCAGGTCGATATTCCAAGAAGGCTTCGCCCGGAATGTGCTCACTTTAAGATTCTGCCCATCAATAAAAGCTTCGTTATGGGCTTCTATATCTTTAGCATTTGCTATCATATTTTTCTCCCAATTACTATCTCTATTTTACCGCATAGTTGATAGTTTTTCGGCAGTTTATTCAATATGACATCAGCTGTATTTTATTTTTCAAAGATCGGCACCGAAACGGCAGCTTAGATGCAGCGGAGGGAGAAACCGCCGTAACGCCCCCAATTGTTTGACGGATTGACGTTCGTAGGATTCATGTTCAAGTGGTAGCCATTATCCGATGAGTAGGCGGTACGCGACCAGTAATCGCCGTTGTATCCAGTATTGTTGATGTTGCCGCCATTGATATTTGCCCACCCGCTACGGACAAAAGCCAGAGCCATCATCCTAGATGCGAAATTAGCAAGGAGTTACTTTTTAGTTTCTTCGCCATAGCGAAAAGTCTTTCAAATCTCAATCATCCTCCTAGAGTTTCCGAGAGAACTCCACGATCTTTAAACTAGAAAACCTTTGCAGTCGGAGCCTGACCTCAATGGCTGGCAGTAGTTTCCATGGACAAAACTATCCACGATTCAATTCTAACACAGATTATATTGCCGCTTATGGAAATAGCCACTGCCAATATATGAAAATAACTAATCAGTGCTTTTCATCTGCTTTACCAAACGGTCAAGGTTCACCCCATCTTTAATTCCCGCCCTGTAATAATACTTGTTTTCTCGTGAAGAGCCCTCAATTTCTACATCCTCACAAAACTCCAGTAGTTTGCGGTGTTCAGCATCCAGTACCGAGAATACTTTGTCATGAGCAATACTGGATTTTTCTGACTGTTCCAGTTGCTCCGGCGTGGGTGGATAGTCCTCCTTAAACTTCTCGCAGTGCATCCCCATCCGTTCTGTTATAAGCAGTTCCATAAAATCTTTCTCATTCATTTTGTGTGCCTCCTTTACAGGACGACATCATATGACAAGATGGTGTGGGCGTCCATACCATGAATCACCAAAAATAGCAGTCATGGTCTGGCGAAAATTGACAAGGGAGATGAATGCTCCAATATAATCAGTACCTCCGGCGCCACCACCATAGTACAATTACCATTGGCTTTTGTCCGTAGCGGGTATATGAATTTGGGCGATGGTAAAATATACTACATAGGCGAAAGGAGTTACCCTTGGTCACGTACAGCCAAAACGTCTATCCTCGCTGACCACTTATGGATGACGTCTACAGATGTCAATCCGTCCGACAGCGGCAATCGTTGGTACGGTTTCCCCCTCCGCTGCCTCTACCCAGGTAGTGCCTAATGGGGGAAAGGAAGTAAAGAAAAATAAATAAATAAATAGAGGGATGTATTGGATATAATTATTTTCGCATCACAAAACAGAGCGTACTTATGTTTCGCGCTCTTTTAATAGTAAAACTGCCACCCAAATTAGCATCTCAGAACAACTCCATCCCTAGATAGGCTTCATCTCGTTCATCTTGTGTAATGCCAAGGTATCGCTTTGTAATTTCGTAACTACTGTGGTTATAAATGTCTACAACCACTGCCAATGCCACTTTATTATCTTTCACGGTATGATATCCCCAAGTCTTCCTTAAAGAATGGCAGGCAATCTTCCCGGTAATCCCAAGCTCTGCCACTGCCGCATGGATAATCCGCCACGCCTGCACTCGGCTAATAGCTTTTGGCTCTTTGCGGTTATTGGCAAATACATATTCTCCCCGGCGATGAGCGTAATACTGCCGGAGCGCGCCAAGCAGTTGCGGATTCAGGGCAATCGTGCGCTCTTTCTTAGTTTTCTTCTCTATTATAGTAATGTGGGTACGGAACTCCTGCCTTTCCTCATCATATACATCGGACCACTTTAGCCGGAGTAAGTCGCTGATACGAAGCACGGTATATGTTCCCATAACAACCAGTATATAGTTACGAAGCTGTCCTTTGCGTAAAAAATAATCAGCGAGTTCCTTTAACTGTTTCTTGTCTCTAATCGGTTCTGTTGCTGCCATAATTGATAAAGCCCCCTTGTCGTAAGATACGGCTGATTATAGCGTATCCCCGGACAAGGGGGCTTTTGTAACATATTAGTGATATTGATACAATTTTAACATCAAATCAGGCTATATTCAAGAGGATGTTCATACTAAAATAAAGAAAATTTGCAAATCCTATAAAAATAACGACCGATTTATAGCAAAAACAGCGGATGTTGAGCAGGCAAGATGTAACATACTCACTATTGTGTTACATCTTATTTTTTAGCGGTTTGAATTCCGCGATTTTTTGTTGTTAAGACAGGGTTCAATAAAAGCAGGGAGGAGGCTTATGCTACGTCAAAATAATTGGCGTATTTTATATGAACCGACTACGAAAAGGAGGAGAAGAAAATTGAGAAAAGGATTTACGGCATTGTTGACGGTATTGTTGACATTGTCATTATGCGCTTGCGCGAAAAATAATACGAGTAAAGAATTTTCTAATGAGGATGTTGAGGAAGAAAACACCCAATCTGAAGTTGGAGACATATCTCAGGAAAGCACCCAGCCAGAAGACAAACCTAAAACGACTGCTTTTGAAAAATACTTCCGTGATGAGCCTTTTTGGGTACAAGATGAAAACGGGTTATATGGTTTTATAGACCAAACCGGGGATTATGTTATTGATCCCCAATTTTACAATATCGAGGACAAATACAGCCCGTTCTCATTTGGAGTTGCTTTTGTGCAGGATAATAGTGACACGCAAAAGCTATGGGGGTTGATTGATACATCCGGAGATTATGTTCTCCAACCGACTTTTTCCGATGTGGGCGAATTTACATCTGACGAATTAGCGGCTGCACAAGATAAGGATAGCGGTCTATATGGTTACGTTGACCCGACAGGCGCATACCAAATTGAACCCAGATTCACAGAGGCACGTCCTTTTGTAGATGGACTTGCTATTGTATCCGAGGGATATGGCTACATATATATTGATACATCTGGAGAAATTGCCATTTCTGGTGGATTTGAAGAAGCAAATGAATTTCGTGATGATTTGGCTGCCGTTAAATCATGGGGAGCTTGGGGATATATTGACCGTTCTGGAAATTTTGTAATTCAGCCAATCTATGATATGGTGTACTCTTTCTCTGATGGAGTCGCTTTTGTACTCGATCTGGATGGTGAAGGTGGGTATTCTCTCATCGACACAGACGGAAATTATATTTTAGAAGAGTCTATTTATACTCCAGCAGAATACACTCCAAATGATGGAGAATCTTCTGCCAGATGGGTAGAGGGATTATGCTGCGTCAAGGCTGCAGTGGATGACTCATATCCACAATTGGGGTTCGGCTACGCCTATATTAATAAAAATGGAGAAAAAGTATTGCCCAAAGATGACACTTATTATGATATGACATGGGGATTTGTAAAGTCAGATAGTGGTACATATGCAGTTGCTACGGACCATGCCAGCGGTTTATATGGTTACATTGATATAGACGGCAAATGGGTGATACCGCCTCAATATCAAGGCGGTAATTCGAGCGCTGCGTCTCCCTACAACGGGATAGGGCTGGTAGAAGAAAGTAGGGTATATATTGATATGTCCGGAAATAGTTTAGCAAAAGTTGATGCGCCACTGTCCTTTGAGAATCGGCAATGGAGTGGATATAAAGACATTTTATTGGCACTTTCATATGCCGAGGATTCTACATGGGGAAAGTACGGATTTGTATACCCTGATGGAAGTGTTGCAATAGATTTTGTCTACGATCTTAGCACGGGCTTTTCTGCCGATGGCAGCTACGCATTTGTTCAATATGAAGGGCTATGGGGTGCAATTGATACGGATGGCAACTGGTTAATTCCTGCAAAATTTAAGGAAATGCAGAGGAATTATTCTTTTATTCAAAATTAACTAAATCATACATTTATGGAGGAAAAATAACAATGATTTTATTTTTATTGATTATAGTTTTACTTGCAATTATAGCGTATTTAACATCTGGTAAGGTAAACCAGAAAACCGAGAATCGGACACTTCATACAAACAGGGATGTACAGGAAGTTGCCAATTTGCTCCGGCAGATAGCGAACGAGATGAGAGCCAATGTGGATAAAATTGAAGATGACCCATTCGGCAAGTTCGGTTCTTCTGAGGATTTAGCAATTTTGCTGTCTGGTGAAGAGCGAGGTCTTTCCAGGGATGTATGGGCAGTTCAGGTGTATGTCGCTGAGACAGCTAATGGGTGCGATATAGAGTTAGTAGCTATTGGCGAAGGACTGTCAGCAGGATATTCTGGTACATATTACCATGGGCGGATTAAACTGGCCTCCAGCAGAAAGCGCATGAATGCGATTGCTGCTAGGCTTTAGAAAACTACAGGAGGAGAGCATGAAAAACAAAATTTTGATAGCAGCATTATTGTTCAGTGTCCTACTTAGTGGATGCGGCAGTTCTGCAGATAGCAGTCCCGCCGCAGTAGATAATGTGGATACATGGGAAGATGCTTCGGAATATGAAGAAACAGAATTAGAAAGCTCGGAAGGTGATTTAGAGTATGAGAATGCAGACCCAGAAGATACGGATGATGCATTGTTAGACGAAATGCAAGAAACAGAACCGCCCACGACATACGAGTTGGAAAATATCTGTACGGGGATATCAGATGCTGGAAATGGATATAAAGCAGAATATACGATATCCACTACAAATTGGATTCGCGCTTCAGACCCCGAAACACTTCAGAATATATGGGAGAGCATAGGTGGCAAAGAAGATTTGCCGGACATAAGTAACTTCCATGAGCTTTCTAATGATGGGTTTACTAACGAAAATGCTGCAGTTGCTTTTGGAACAATATCGTTTCGTAATGTTACGGATGGGTTCGATTTTACAGAGAGTAACCCAAGGACTTTTCTCTGCACGTTAGATGCCTGGGATATCTATCATCACGGGCATTACGTAGAGGGGTATATAGAATATTCGAGTGACCACAAATACCTTAACCTTTGGAATGTTACGATGGAATCCCTTGTATCTGCTAAAATGAGCCGAAATTCATGGGGACCGGTTCCATTCATGCTGGTGTGTTCCAACGTTTTTACACCTGATAATCCAGACGGCGATGAGAGTTTAAATGATTATAAGATCCACTGTGGCTACCCCGCACAAGATGATCTTACAATAAAATTAGATTTCGGCGATTGAAATTATATTATAAGTATAGACGAAACCTCAGAGGATACTTCCTACATAGTTCCTGATTCTTATGATATTACAGGCAAATGGAAAAGCGTTGGCGATAGCGGATTCGGACAGGCACAACCGGGAGCGATTGTGGTATTTGATGGGGATAACTGCGACTTTTACAGCCCGAACTATACATATGCTTTTTATAAGGAAGACGATAGATATGTTTTGGATATCACAAGTGTTTTAGGAGAAAACCAGAGCCAGACCGTCAATATCATAGATGACGACAATACAGAAATCGCAGGAGCAAGTCTGAAGCGGATGGAGTAACAGAAAACAGAAATAATCTTAGCAGGAACATTGGCGATATGATAGTTCGCTACTGTTCCTGCTTTTTTGTGCCGTTTTATTCTTCCTTTTCCTCCATTAGGCACTACCTGAGTAGAGGCAGCGGAGGGGGAAACCGTAGTAACGATTGTTGCCGCCTGACGGATCGATGTAGCCTGGGAATGTATCCAAGAGGTAGGCGTTGGTAGACGAACTAGCCGTATGCGACCAATGCCAACCGCCGTTGCCGACGTAGTCGACGTTGCCGTAGCCCAAGAAGACGCCCCCGCTATGGACAAAAGCCAATGGTAAATCATGATATTTGGTGTTACTCCGTGAAGAATTATCCGCATTCTGCGTATTATAGGCTTTATCGCATACACTTAAAATTATGAGAAAACAGTAAATCATATAACTCTTATCCTGCAATATCGCCTTTTCTCAAAATCGTGTAAATCGTGTAAAATTACACGCCTAATCATAACCCTCATGGTGCATCGTGTAAAATCACTATCAAAATCGCTATCTTCTGTTAGTCATGCCTCCCGCTAAAATCCCCTCCTATTAGCCTCTACCAACCACCGAATAAGGCGAACACCCCTATAAATCGGGACATTCGCCTTATTATTTTTGTATCAAACGTGACGTGCAAACCTGGTGACTTCTATGCCAAAGCGGTAAACATCTGCTTCTTCCTCACATACAGCATTCTCTCGCAACAAACATCCGGTTGCTCTTTCTACCAGATTGTCATATGCCCGTCTCAATTTACTTGTTTTCTTTCCTCATCTTTTTTACAGCTTCCGGCATCTTCGGCTGATACCCCATAAACAGGCATGCGCTATTTGCTTCCTTCTTTAAATTTTTCTCCACGATCTTGGTGCTTATAGTAGTTAATAATTTTTTCATGAACTTATTGCCCTCCTGATTTTCTTTTATAGTTATATATATATACTTTTTTGTCGATTTTTCAATAATTTTATCTTGAGGTACAGATTTTTGTTCCGACTTACAATATATTTTTCATTATTTGTCATTTTTTGTCGAATAATTGTTTCAGACATTGCCGCATTGCCGATTCAGCAAACGTTTTTTTCCTCTGCGCCCATCGGAATACATAAAAAAGAGACGCATGAACCGCCTCTTTTTGTCTCTGCCCGTTCTATATCCGAGATCTCCTTCACAGGCACGCTTACTCTCTGCCCGAATAATTTTGTATGTAATCATTCATTTTCATTTTAAATAACTGAACCCGTTTTTGCGAGAGAGCAACGCGGTCTCCGTTTCTCATGAAAACCTCGTACCCCTGTATCTTCTCCACATTCCCCAGATTGACCAATATTCCTCTGCAGCTGGTTTCAAATCCAAACGGCTTCATCCGCTCTTCTACCGCATTCATGGCAGCTTTATAAACATACTCGGCATCCTGCGTCACGATCTTTATTTTCTTCTGTGCTTTCAGATATCCGAAATACATAATATCGCAGACCAATAGCCGCACGAGCAGTTTGGTTTCCCGTCTGTCCGGATAGACGGCGATCACTTTTCTAAATTCCAGTTTCGTCTCATGATCTTCCATACCGTTTTTCATAAAATCCACCATCTGCTGTTCCACTTCCGATTTCGCCAGCGGTTTTTCCAGATATGCAAACGCATGGGAACGATTCATGGCTTCTTTGCAGTATTGTCCGTAATTCGTCTGAAAAATAACTTTTATACGCCGGTTTCTCCGGTAGATGGCATAACCGACGTCGATCCCGTTTTCATGATCCAGTACAATATCCAAAAATACGAGCTGAAAGTCCAACTCTGTATTTAACAATGCTTCTCCCTTCGTAAAAGTATCGATTTGATACATTACGGCGTATCCTTCCATAATATCTTCAATCAGATCTTTTAACAGTTTCATTTCTTTTTCATCATTGTCACAGACGGCAATTTTTATCATACAAACTCCTTTCCGACTGCGGCGGTCAAGCCGCTGTATCAGCAAAACAAAAGATAAAACATGCCGTTCTAATGATGTTCCCCGTTGACAGCCGCAATAAAATTATCGATGATATTTTCCAGGAGTCTGTAATCTTCCGACGATAACCGTGAAAGTTTTTCCATCAGCATGTCTTTATCACCGTCGGCAATGCTGCCAAGAAGCAGATAATCCGTACTGATTTCCAGAGCCGTACAGATCTTGACTATATTTTCCGGCCGGAGCGCCTTTGTTCCATGCTCTGCATTCGATATCGTCTGTGAGGTCACGCCGGCTTTCTCCGCCAGTTCTTCCTGTGTAAAACGCATCTGTTTCCGCCTCTCCCAAATGCGCATCCCAATCTGATTCAGTAAATCACTCATCTTTATCCTCCATGCCATAGTTACATATTATCTACTATGGCATGGATTTTTAAGCGTCTATGATTGTATTTTATCAACCATAGAACTGATTTTTCTACTGCCTGCTTTCCCGTCACTGTTTCACTCCCACCATCTGTGTTTTTTCTTTTGTAAGTTGTATCTTATAAAATATTTTTATAAAACAAAATAAAATACTCAAAAAGCATATCCAACGTGTATTTACACTTTAACCGGTCCCTCCTTTCCATCTCCGCTTTGCAACATTCCTACTATTTTATATACTCCTCTCCCTGCAATCTTCTGTCCGATTCAGCAAAATGCTGCAGGCCAGCTGACGATGTCTGTATGTATACGAAATACTGCCTTCATAGGTATTTACACAGCGTTCTATATTTAATATTCCAATACCTTTCTGCTGCAGCTCCCCGTTTTTGATTGAAATCTCCCGATCTACGCCGTTGGCAATCCTGACAGAAACCATCTCATGAAATCCACGCACCGACAAAATCACATATGGATCATCTTTACACCTTGCCGCGGCAGCCATCGCATTATCGATCAGATTTCCAAACAGCGTAGTGATATCGACCGGTCTCATAAACCGAAGGTCTGCGGAAAATTCCTCTATATCAAACCGAATCCCCGCCAGCCCCGCCGCTTTCTTTTTCTCCGACAGAAGGCAGTTTAAAATCGGGTTGCCGGTATAGGGAAACGGCGCAAGCGGCCGCAGCAGATCGTTGATCTGTCCGGCATAAGCGGCTGCTTCATCTGTATACTTTTCCTGATACAAACGTTCCATTTGTTTGATATGCTTTTCTACGTCGTGCAGAATCGCCATCACATCCGCATACTTTTCCCTCTGAATTTCATAATTCTCATACTGAAGCTTTTCTTGCTGCTCCATCATTTCAGCCTTGCGTTTATACGCATTTCTTTCATCTGTAAATCGGATAAAATACAAAAGATATAGATTGGAGAATATGATACAGCCTACAATCATCATAAGAATAAACGGATTTTCCTGGTCAGATATGAATGAGATCACGAGAATATTTACGCTGCCATACAGCAGCATGATCAGATACACTATATATTGCGTTCTCGTACGCAGCGCAGATTTTTTCCAAACTCTTCCAAATGCTGCATAATACAAAAACAACACAATCAGCACAGAAAATGCAGTTTCCATGCTTTGCAGCATTTCTTCGCTTCTGGGAATCCTTCCGGCCTTTGCCAGCAGCAGATCCAGCAAAAGTACGCCAAGCGTCTCGGAAACCGCCATCACGATATAGAGCACAAAAACTTCCACGACCCTGCCGACTTTCTTTTTTCCGCCGCCTTCATACAACACGCATGCAGCAGCCCCAAACAATATAAGATAAACCGCCATATTGGCCAAAGGCACCATCCGCATATTTACGCCTGCAGCGACCAGTGTGTATCCGATCGTCAAAATCCGGTATAACCACTGATTATGATAGACTTTTTCATATCTGTCATTCATAAAACAGAATAAAATATTAACGGTAATGATACATGAGACCAATGAGCAGAACATTAAAATCATTCTATCCAAACGTCGTCCTTCTTCCTTACGGCTGTTTCACTTTCCAAACACTCTTCCATTTCCGGTTTTACGGAGCGCCGCCTCCCGCGCCCGTGATATCTGCATTGCCTTCATAATGGTCGATCGCATACTGGCAGCAGCGCAGAATCAGTTCGTTAAATGATATTTCTTCCTTTTCGGCTATCTTCAAAAGCATATCATCCAATTCTTCTGTAAACCGTATTGTTTTCGGAATATTTGCTTTTCGAAATGATTTTGTAATTTTAAACATAATGCGTTCCTTTCATGGTTATTTTTTACTAATCTAAATATAACCAAGAAACAAAACATTGAATACAACCGTGTTATATCATTTTTATACAACCGAATATGCAATCTTTTTTAGATGCGAATGCTTTTCAAATGACGCGGCACATGGTATGATAGAAAATATCCGGCTCGTCTTTCGTACTTTGGACCGTTTAACAAGGCAAAAGTAATTATATTTTTAAATCTTTTTCAGTAGCAAAAAGGAATCTTTTCGCAGTTATATTAAATCTTCTTGATTTTGGTTATATTTAAACGAAAGAAATATAACCATAAGAGGTAGAGAATATGTTCAAAATTACGAAATCATTTCGAAAAGCCAATATCCCGAAAACAATCCGCTTTACGGACGAACTGGATCAGATACTGTCAGAAATTGCCAGGGGAGAAGAAATCTCTTTTAATGAACTGATTCTGCGCTGCTGTCAATATGCCGTCGACAATTATGAAGGCAGCGTGGATTTAAATCTTGACGAAATAGAATGAGGATCCTTGTATGGTATATGAAATCAAAGACCCCGAAACGGTTTCTGCCCTGTTCGGCAGTCCAAAAGAAGCCATCCTCCGGTCTTGCCTGGAGCACATAATGGGAACAATTTATGCCGACGATAACAAACATCCTTCCGCTGCTATGGCAGTACTTGGAGATTTTGCTTTTTATGCAGGAACGCCAAACCAAAAACTGGCAGCTTTCCGTCCCCAATCAAGCGGCGGAGATTTCATGATCCGTATTTGGCAGCATAAATCATGGAAAAATACGATCCTGGCACATTACAAAGAACGTGCAAGGATCGTATCCCGTTTTGCAACAAAAAAAGAACCCGGCATATTTGATAAGGATTATTTAAAACAGATCGCCGCATCCCTGCCGCAAGGATATGAGATCTGCATGATCGACGAACCGATCTATGAACTGTGTAAGACCGAGCCATGGAGCACGGATCTTGTTTCACAGTTTCCGCACTACAGCGATTACCGCCGGCTCGGACTGGGCGCCGTTATCCGAAACGGGCGCCGCATCATTTCCGGAGCCTCTTCCTACGCAAGATACCAAGACGGAATCGAAATTGAAATCGACACCTGTAAAGAATTCCGCAGAAAGGGATTCGCCCGTATCTGCGGAGCAAAACTGATTCTGGAATGCCTGCAGCGAAATCTATACCCCAGCTGGGACGCGCAGAATCCGGCATCGCTTGCGCTTGCCAAACAACTGGGCTATCATTTCAGCCACACCTATGAAGCGATTGAAACATGGGGAACGTGAAACGTTATCCGACCGCTTTTTGGAAACTTACGCTGCCTTCCGCCATCTTCCCGGTAACCGTAACCGTATAGATTCCGTTTTCTTTCACTGCGACATTAAAGCTTCCGGAAGTTTTGATATCACTGTCTTCATAGACAACTTCCCCGTTCTCTGTTTGGATCTGAACAGATAGCGTTCCGCTTTTGACTACAAGTTCGGCATGAATCGTCTCTCCGGCCTTCATCACAAGATCCTGAGAATCCGTCATATTAAACAGGGTATAATCCATAATCAGCCGGCTGTCATTTCCTGTTCTGCTGCCGTCAAATTCCGGTTCTCTGCACGCGGTTAAAATCACGGCAGACAGCAATATTCCTATAAAGGCCGCGGCGCACGGTTTTCTTCTTCTTTTTCGGTTCTTCCAACGATACACCATCGTCTCTTTTCCTCCTCATCTGTAACTTACATATTTCTTATCGGATCTTTGAGCCTCTCACATCAGCATTTTCTAATATACATAATTCTTTGAGATATATATTTCTGACCCGGCCAATATCTTTAAACATTTTCTGCTCCGTTCTTTCCACCTTCAACTGCACGAAATCTCCCGGCTTCAGATCGTCAAACATCCCCGCCTGAAAAAATATCCACTGTGATTCTTCCTGCACAGGACCCTGCCGCCGCTCCTGCAATGCGAGATTTCCCGCTATTTTATAACATCTGTACTGCTGCGGCACTTTTCGGATCTCTTCAATTTTAACTTGATAATAGCCGTCCGAATCCGGATATATGAAATGGTCTTTCGCTCCGGTATGGATACTGACTTTTTGCAGAAACTCATCTACTTTTCCCTGAAACTGCATGGAATCCAGTTTCATCATAAATTGTTTCGTTGCCATCTCATCATACACCGCATAGAGATCTTTCTTATCTTCTAACTTTCTTATCTGAAAACTTTTCAGCGGCGTATCTTCCAAATCTTTATAAGACACCCCGTTGCCAAGGAACGGGCACAGATAGGATTCCTGCATCTTCGTTTTTATCGTTGTAATAAAATCTTCTCCCGTACAAAGATCTCCGCTTAACGAAGTGCAGAAAATCCTATCTCTTCCGATCCCCATACCAAGCTGAAGCAATTCGATCACCTGCTTCGTTAACTCTCTGTTTTCTGTGCTGTGACTGATAAAAACGCCTTTCATTCCTTTTTCCTCCCTGTATCTTACTGCGGCCCTGCCATATGCCTGCAGGAGCCTAATCTAATTCACTCAGCAGCCGCGTGCGTTGTTCTTCAAATCTTTTCCGGATTTCTTTCACTGCCGTACGGAACTCCTGATAGGCCTTTCTTAGTTCTTCGCCTTTTTCCCTGCCGTTTTTATAATCCGGCACCGGCAGTTTTTTCAAGTTTGTATTGTTCAATACTTTAATCGTCGTTCCGGACTGAATGCTCTCCAACGCCGCCCGGCCTTTATCGGAATGTAAATACTCATACAAAATATAGGGATTGTATTTCTCCTTGTTGACCCGTATCCGCGTAAGGTTGCCGCATAAAAACGCACGCGGCATGCCGCGTTCTACCATGCAGACCTTCAATACGGCGCCTTTTGAAGTAATCAGTATATCATCTTCCAGAATCCCGAATTTTTCTTCCCAGTCCTCTTCTTTCGCCCGAAGCATGGAATCTTCATCAAAAACGATGCCATGGCTGCCCAGGTTGCGGATATTTAACCAATAGTGCGTCGCCCCCGCAGCAAGTCCCTCCTCCTCCGCTTTTGACAGCTGAACGCCCCGCATAATGTCAGCGATGTTTTCTAATTTCGTCGTATTCTCTCCCTGCTCTTTTCGTTCGTTTCTCTGCAGGTATAACAGCGGATTCCAGGAACATTCCTGTTCCCTGATCTCATCCAAAGATACGACTGCCGAAAAAAACGGCTGTTCCTCCATCCTCGTATACGCTTGTTTTAACCGTTTCGCCGTTTCCCGCGATATTTGGCGGCAATCCCGGTTTTCCCTTTTTTGATCACAGAGATCGGCAAAAAATACGCGCGCTTTCTGTTCCGTCATTTTAGATTTATTGAAAATCAACAGCTCAAATCCCAGATTCGTCGCCGTATAGAGATTTCCCGGCAATGTGACAACCGCCTCCAGCCAGTCCCTGTCTGTTAAGATTTTACGGATACTTTTTTCGCGCTGCCTTACCAGAGCGCCTTTTGTGGCAATGATGACCGCTTTTCCGTTTTCCTTTACCCGGTTTAAAATTCTCTGGATCGCCACCCATTCCATAAAAACTTTCTCTTTATCCCCCAAGAACTCTTTTTCATTTCCCACATAAATACTTTCGTTATTTCCTTTGGGCAGATCGGCGATCACAAAATCAAAGCTCTCTTCTCCCTGTTGTTTTAAAATATTTTCCTGCAGCACGCGGGGATTTTGTATTCCATGGCAAAACATACGGATCCGGGAAATGTCGCAATACAATCTTCTCTGCTCGATTCCCGTTAATTCAACCTGCCGATTTGTTTTTAGAAATTCTTCATAGATACAAATACCGCTTCCGGAAAGCCCGCAGAAAAAATCCGCGATCCGAACACATCCCTGCGGCATCGGCATACCGGCAATCAATTGATTCACGCTTTCCGGCGTCATCTGCATACCGCCGCCATCCGGTTCCAGCGCTTCCAGGTATCCGATCGCTCGTTCCAGATCCTCAACGCTTTGGATACGGTTTTCCCATTTACGCTGCACTTCTTCCAGAAGACATCGTACCGATGCATCCTCCAGCAGGCTTTCCCATGGGATACTCTCTTCAAAATCATGAACAGACTTTTTCAGGTCAGACCCACAACTTCCCTGAAACATCTGGCTCATCTGCCGAAACCCGTCAAGATCTCCGTCTGTCCTGCTCTTTTTTAAAACGTCCGATTTGCTGTGTTTTAAATATGCAGAAAATGCCAGATATAGAAAAACCAAAAATCCCTGCTCTTTGGATATGCGGTTTGTTACTTCATACCAGAGTTTTTTCATCATCCATCACCTGATGGTATCTTACCGAAACGCTTTTCTTTTGTCAATATGTATTTTAATACATTTACTATGTTTCTAAGCATTGTCTTTCCAACAATGCTTACATCAGGTATCGTTACCGGCCCTGGTCTTTGCCATCACCAAAGATTATTTGCTTAATCGTTTCCACATAATACTCCGCCGTCCGTTCCTCAAACGAAATGACTCTGGACCACATCCGCAGTCCCTGATAATAATATAAAATCAAATCCGAAATCCGATCGGTATCTACTGCCGGAAACTCTCCCGTTTCTATTCCATATTCCAACAAATGCATCCATCTTTTTTTGGCATTCTCATGGATCCTTGTAAAAAAATCTTCATTGCCCAGATTGGCATATTCATAAACTGCAAGGCTTAAGGACAATTCCCGTTCCATGATTTCCTCGCGGATCGTTTCCAGCATATCCTCTAAAATTACGCCTGCCTTTTCCTTTCGTTCGATACGGTCTGCAAGCGCATATTCCTCTGAAAGAATCTCCGCAAAAATTTCTCCGGTATTGGAATAATACCTGTAAAGCCCTCCCCTGCTTAAGCCTGTCTTTTCGCAAATATCCGTCATCGTTACCGATTGAAAGCCTTTTTCTGCAAATAAACGATATGCCTGCCGGCGGATGGTTTCTTTTGTTTTCGTTCCTTTCTTCCCCATATCAGCCCATAAATTCCCCTTTCAAGAGGGAATACATACAATAAGAATGGATCTCACCGTTCTTATAAATGCCGTCCCGCATCGTCCCCTCATATGTAAACCCGGCTTTTTCCAAAACGCCTCTGGAACCCGCATTGTCCGCAAACGGCTCGGCAAAGATCCGGACAATATCAAATCTTTCAAACGCCTCTTTACAAATGATAGAAACCGCTTTTGACATAATCCCTCTGCGCCAATAGTCCTGCGCAAGCCAATACCCCAGCTCTGCGGATTTTTCATACACATCGTCTTTTACAAATATTCCGATACTGCCCACCGCCTGCCCGTTCACCGCAATAGCCCGACTGATTTGTTTCTTTTCTGCATTGGCAAGGCAGTCATTGATAAACCAGGCGGCATCATCCAGGGTATAGGGATTCGGAAATACGTTACGCAGATTTTTTGCTATATTGGGATTATTTGCAGACTGCGCAATCGACTCTGCATCCTCTATTCTCCATGCTCTTACTGTAAAATCGTTCAATTTTCTCTTCTCCTTTCAAAAAACGACATTATTGTCTTTTTTATTATAAGACAATAATGCCGCTTTTGTCAATTTCAGTTATTACAATTTTCAAAATGAAATCTTTCTGTATCGTTCTTTCCACAATCCCCTTATTTACCATTCCGTTTCTGACGACAGATATCGTATTCTTGGCAAGCGATGTTTACTCACTGATTTCGATGCTGCTAAGATAATCCGTCTTCCATAAGACAAAAAATTCTTCCCTGCCCACCGTTTCGTTTTATTTCTATTTGTGCCAGATCATTCTATACTCTGTTTCATTTGTTTCTTTTTCAATGTTTTCTGATCGAATGAAAAACTGCTCTCTTTGGTAAAACCGAACTGCCCGCACATTTTTTTGGTAGACGCTTAAATTAAGTTCCTCTTTTCTTCCTTTTACATAATCTAACAACTGCTTTCCTATGCCTTTGGATTGAGATTCTGCTTTTACAAATATTCCCGCAATGTAGTGATCTGTCACCCCAATAAAGCCCTCGATCTGCTCTGTATCATCATTTTCATAGACATAAATTTCTGCATGCGGCAGCATCTTTTCTACTGTTGCATAATTGCTGATCCAGTATTCCCTGGAAATAAAACCATGTGCATCAATATTAGTATCCAGCCATATCTGCATAACGACACCCAAATCATTCTCTTGTAATATTCTTATCAAAACTGCGCCTCCATAATCCTTCGATGATCATTCTTTATTTTATTTATTTACTTCCCATTGGTTCGACAGATTTCAAATTGATTCCTTTCCTAATGAATTATAGCACATGCCGGCACAATTCTAAATCGTGAAACACAAGACCTTTGAAAACCGAATGACCGGTTGCGATCTGTAAACAGACGCTCATACATGCAATCCGGATATTGAAAAATCCCATCTTTTCCTATATAATCGAATCAGAAGAATCGGCTGGTAAATAAAATCTGCGGAGGTGTCAGTAGAATGAAGTTGTCAGATATATCAAGTGGACCGGATTGGATCATATGGGTTGTCGTTGTCGCCTTTGCCATATTTTCCTCAGTCTTAATTTCCGGACACGGAAGTGGATGGATTGCTGGTTATAACACGGCAGCAAAAGAAGAAAAAGCTAAATATAACGAAAAACGTTTATGCAGAACAACGGGAATCGGCATGGCTGTCATAACACTACTCATCTTTATTTCAAAAATATTTGAAAATATATTGCCGGCAGGCTTTGCATATGTCATACTCGGAGTTATCGTCGCTGATGTGATTGTGATTATCATTCTCAGCAATACAATCTGCAGAAAATAGCACTGTATTGTTTTAAGGAAAGATGCATGCAAAAAATCGAAATTCATACAGGAGACCGTTATGCTTGATTTGATACCCAGTGCAGAAGAAATGACAATTTTAGTCGGAGAATCACTGTACGATATTTGGAATAAATTAAATACGTTCATCCAAGAATCCTATGACATGGACCGTTCATGGAATACAGGCGGTAAAGCATGGAAATATGAATATAAATACCGTCGGGGCGGCAAAACGTTATGTGCATTATATGCAAAAGAACACTGTGTGGGATTTATGATTATCCTAGGAAAAAACGAACGGTTAAAATTCGAAGCTGACAGGGATCAGTTTTCAAAAGAAGTTCAAAGGATTTATGATGAAACCCAAACTTATCATGACGGAAAATGGCTGATGTTTGAACCAACGGATACCACTTTATTTGATGACTTTATAAAACTGTTGAAAATGAAAAGAAAACCAAACAGGAAATAACAATCATAAATCCAATCTCATATATATAGATGTACTCATAGGACTATTGTTATAACAATCTATCGTATAAAATCCAAATTTTTCGTACAGATGAACTGCTTTTTCCAAAAAGGGAAGCGTATCTAACAACATATAAGAATAACCAATTTCTTTTGCATCACTTATTATTTTCTGTATCAACAATTTACCAATATTGTTTTCTCTAAATTGTGGTCTTACATAAAGGCGTTTCATTTCACAATTTTTTTCATCTATATTTTTCAGCCCGATACATCCTGCGGCTTCTCCATTACAATAAGCCAAATACAGTCTCCCGGAAGGCATCCCGTATTTTTCTTCTAAATGATTTAATTCTCCATCATAATGCTGAAGAACCAGATAATTTTGAAAGGAACTGTCCTTGGCTATTAACATATTTGTATATTCCGAAAATAATGTATTTATTTCTTGCGTGTGCGCATAAGCTAAAACTATTTCAATATTCATCGTAGTTCCTCCTAACGATCTATAATTTTTTAATCTGCCTCTATCAAAGTAATAGATATCTTCTCTCTTGTATCCATATTTGGAACCGGGAATGCCGATATGCGGTTCAAAGGTAAATATTTCTACATCTCATAATTTTCTACCGTTTCCTTTCTCAATATAGACTCTATCATTTTTGTTTTTTACAATGGAATGTTCGAGGTTTCTAATAAAATCCAAGTTAAGAAATCCTTTTTTCACAATCAAATCATTCACATAATAGTGTAATTCTTCAAAGGTCATATCCGGCGCTACCGCATACTACACCGTTTTCAATGACAAGAGTTCTTGCATAATCCCTCCAATTGTTATTCTTTTGAGGACTCCGATCAATTGTAATCATATCATTTTCTGGTATCACTCTATTCGCTGCCTTGTATTCTTTGCCTGATACGGAAACCGCAGTTTCTTCTCCGGCAAAAATAAAAGCGCCAATATCCCAATACCAAAATGAATCTGCGCCGCGATTCAGCAAATACGCCTCGCACAGCGCTTTGATCTCCCGCAGGTTCATCCCGGCTCTTATTGTACCGGCAATATATTTCATGGCTGCCCTATTTAAATTTTAGATTGCGGAATACAAACTTCTCTGCATGAACTGCCTCCTCCTGTATACATTTCGGCCAATATTATGAAAAATCTTACTAAAATAATTTTTCCACCTAACATGACATTCCTTAACCTCTATTTCCGCCTTTGGGATAAATAAACAGTCCAAGGCTATGAAACAGAGGCGTATTGCGTCTGTGCCCCCTTATTTCTTATGGCAAATACTGTCATGATGTGCTATATTGGGAGCAGAAAATATAGATATGTTGACATGAAAGAGGTTTGGTATGATTGAAATATTATTTTATGAAAGTGAAGCTGCTTCCATGAAAGCAGCAAAGAATAAAATCGTGATTGGTGCTGTTAATGGACCCACATCTGTGTTTGCAGCCGGGAAAAAAATACCGCCCCAAAAGCCATTTACCGGCTGGATAGAGGGCACGTCGGAAGAAGTTATTTGTCTTGGATTTATGTTGGATATAGGAAATATTAAAGAACCGGTGGACAGTGTATACCGGAAAGAACTGATTTATTCCATGTATGCTCAAAATCAATGGGAACAGGACATTGAATGGGATAATGAAATAAATAAAGCCGGAGAAATTTACATACGTGAACTGTTTCGCTTGAAACAGTTTCTGAACCAGGGAGAAACGGTTAGAATCTGGTATAGTGACGCCCCCTATTCAAGATGCGGCTTCTACCATTTGTGCCAGATTTTAGAGAAATATGAAAATGAAATCAGAGTAGTGAAGATTCCAGAGTATGTAGTGCGGGAAAAGGATATTACAGTCTATAAAAATTGGAACGAAGTTGCAGCAGAAGAATTTGCGGGATTCCTTTCTTTTGAAAAAAGCCTTTCCAAAGAAGAAGTTCGAATGTATTCCAGTTTATGGAACGATTTAGTTGAAGACAACAGTCCTTTGCGGGCTGTGGTAAATGGAAAAGTTCTTGGTGTTCCAGAGGATTTTTATGATTTTCAAATCTGGAAAAGGTTAACAAAAAAGCCTGTAAAGGAAGCGCGATTAATTGGTGATATACTTGGGTATTCTCAGATTAGTATAGGAGACTGGTGGTATGCAAAACGGATTGAACATTATATTCAGCATAAAAAAATTTGTGTTGTTGAAGACTCGGTAAATAAATATGCAAGAATGATTTGCCTTATAAAAGACTGAAGAGAATTGGAAATCTTTCAAAGCCATTCTAGAACCAACCGCCATAAAGCAACGCCGAAAATGCCCATTTTATCAGCATTTCCGGCGTTCTGCCTGTTATTCGAACTCTCTATAACTATAACATAATTGTTAAATATTTGATTGCTTTTTAAGGGTTTTCATAGCTATAATATTCATATTTTACACCGTAGTTACAGTTTCAAAGCAAACAGGTATCATACGGGTATCACAGATTTTCTCCTTGACTTCCATGTCTACATGGTACAAGCACCATGTAATTATTACATTAATAAGGAAAACTTATATAATCGCTCCTGTTACGCAACATAACCCCTATTTTGATGATAATGGTACAAGATACCACCATCATCATTTTTACCGTTAAATCCCTTATAAAATAAGCGTTCAAAATCTCCTAAAGCGTAACAATGCTTTTTCCATCTTACCTACAAACCGGAATTTATTTCTTTTCTTTACTCATAAGCGAACAACTGATGGCCACAAATAAACCAAGTAAAATCCACGGAAATGCTGCTCCCAAAAAATCACTAACCATACTTCATTCCTCCTTTCCATAACCATAACTTCTCGGAATCTTCAGCCCTTATTTCATGGGGCTTTCAGAACCTATTTTTCAAAAATCACCCACTTTTTTCTCAAAAACACTTGACAAACCAGTCAAAAAATGCGGCGCTTCGCGCCCTTGATCAAAAAGTACATTTTTTGATTGGAGGCGATTTTTGATGTTACCTTGTAACCCTGGCGGTCATGCCGCCTTTCAGGATACTTTCGTATCCCAGTTCCTTAAATTTTACCCGGATCCCTTTGTGCTTCCCAAAAGCACCTGGGACTATATCGTGCAGTTCTGGTACCTCGACCTTTCCCAGACGGATTCCATCATGCGGGACTGCTACTCTGTCTTTGGCCCGGAAC
>OFHN01000199.1_pt1 | contig 58880 bp, 58 predicted proteins | sample 1521321 | NCBI WGS metagenome assembly OFHN01 (sample SAMEA3504130, study PRJEB24116) | mouse gut metagenome | biome: mouse gut; feature: mouse-associated habitat; material: faeces | place: Denmark | collected 2011
ATTTCTTCTTTCTCCTAAAATAAAAAAGTGCGCAGCCGAAGCCACGCACGAAAAAGGCACAGCCCCGATTGCTGCAACACAAACTCAATATAGCAACATAAGTGCATATGAAAGCAGAGCGTGCCTTTTTACCAAAATAAAAATACACACTTATTGTTACTATAATATTGAGTTTATGTTGCAAATTCAGTATAGCATAATAACAATTTTTCGTCAATAATACATCCCCTATGGTAAGCACACCCGCCACGGTATCGGCATTTTAATTCTTTTTTAAAAGGATATAAAAAAATAGGGACGATACCACATCGTCCCGAACACGAATCCTTCCACCGCATGCGGTTCCCCTCCCTTTAACAAGGGAGGCAGATAGGAAATTTATATACGCTGATACAATTTTGTGTATTCAAGCAGCTTTTCTGCAAGGGTATGTGTAAAAGCACCTTTTTTGGCACGCCACATCCAGTTACCTCCAATGGTTGAGGGTGTGTTCATTCTTGCCCTGCCGTCAAGCGAAAGAATATCCTGCGCAGTTATAATTGCGGTGCTGCTTACGCTTGAAAGTGCACCCCTTATCATTCCCCAGTTAAAACCCTCCGCTCTGCTGAGGGCAAGATAATTTTTTGCCAGCTCAACATCATCAGGCGGGGCTTCCTTAACCCAGCCCATAATGGTGTTATTATCATGCGTTCCTGTATAAACAACTGAATTTTTATCATAATTATGCGGCATATAATCACTTGCTTCTCTGCTGTCAAAGGCGAACTGAAGCACCTTCATACCGGGAAATCCTGTGCTCTTCAGCAGATTTTTAACAGACGGTGTGAGATAACCCAGATCCTCGGCAATAATGGAAATTTCTCCAAGCTGTTCGCGAACGGAATTAAAAAATTCCTCCTTGGGACCCTCTCTCCATACCCCGCTTTTAGCCGTTTTTTCCTTTGCAGAAACGGCATAATAGGAGTCAAAACCTCTGAAATGATCTATTCTGATAATATCATACAAGCGCATATTATGTGCAATGCGCCTTATCCACCAGGAATAATTATCCTTTTTCATATAATCCCAATCAAAAAGCGGATTACCCCAAAGCTGGCCGTCCTCTGAAAACTTATCAGGCGGGCAGCCTGCAACCTCCTGTGCACAATAGTTTTCATCAAGGTTAAAATTCTGCGGAGATGCCCAAACATCTGCACTGTCTGCTGCAACGTAAATGGGAATATCTCCTATAATTTTAATTCGTTTTGAATTAACATAATCCTTTAAGTTATTCCACTGCTTATAAAAAAGGTACTGCAGCATTTTATGATACTGCATTTCCGCTTTGAATTTTTCCTTTTCCTCTTCAACGGCAATAGGCTTTCTTTTTTTCACATTCTCACTCCAGAACTGCCACGGCATACCGAAGCGCGCTTCCTTTTCCGCCATAAAAAGCGAAAAATCGGAAAGCCAGTAATCCTGACTTTCGCAAAATTCATAAAATTCAGTTGGAATATTTTTAATAAAGTTTTTATAGAGCGTTGCAAAAACTGCTTTTCTGCCCCTGTACACCCTTTCATAATCCACCTTTTCGGCACTTGCTCCCCAATTCATATCTGCATAATCACTTTTTTTAAGAAGATTATCACGGCGCAGCAATTCAAAATCTATAAAATAAGGATTACCTGCAAAGGATGAAAAGCTCTGATAGGGCGAATCTCCAAACGATGTTGGACAAAGCGGCAGTATCTGCCAGCAGGACTGCCCTGCCTGTTCAAGAAAATCCGCAAAGGTATAAGCCTCACTCCCGAGTGTACCTATGCCGTAATCAGACGAAAGAGAGGATATGTGCATCAAAATTCCGCTTACTCTTTCATTAGCTGCTGACGCTTCCGAATTAATCACAAATAAGCTCTCCCGTTTCCTTATTGAAAATATGAATCTTTTCAGTATCTATAAACAGGCTTACACTGCTGCCGTCATCAACCACAATATCAGAAGCAACCCTTGCGATTACCCGTGCTTCGCCTATATGCGAATAGATATTGATTTCGGAGCCCGTAAGCTCACAGTTTTCCGAAACAAATGTAACTCTGTTGCTTCCTTCAGCAGTTTTATAGAATTCCTCAAAATGGAAATCATCGGGGCGAATACCGAGTGTAACCTCTTTTCCGATATAATCGGCAAGTGCACTTTCCATTCTCTGTGGAACGGTAATGCGGTTTTCGCTGAAAACGAGTTCTGTTTTAATACCCGTTTTTTCAATCCCTGCCCTGATGAAATTCATCTGCGGTGTGCCTATAAAGCCTGCGACAAAGGTATTAACAGGGTGGTTATAAAGATTGCTCGGTGTATCTGTCTGCTGAATAACACCGTCCTTCATAACAACAATTCTGTCTGCCATTGTCATTGCCTCTGTCTGATCGTGCGTTACATACACAAAGGTGGTCTGAAGCTCCTTATGAAGTGCAGAAATGCGGCTTCTCATCTCTGTTCTCAGCTTTGCATCAAGGTTTGACAGCGGTTCATCAAGCAGAAACACCTCAGGCTCACGCACCATTGCTCTGCCGAGTGCAACACGCTGACGCTGACCGCCAGAAAGTGCCTTTGGCTTTCGAGAAAGATACTTTTCAATATCAAGCATCTTTGCGGCGGCACGCACCTTTTTATCTATTTCATCCTTAGGAAGCTTACGCAGCTTTAAAGCAAATGCCATATTTTTATAAACGGACATATGCGGATAAAGTGCATAGCTCTGAAACACCATTGCAATATCCCTGTCCTTAGGTGAAACATTATTAACCAGCTTATCACCTATATACAGCTCGCCCTGTGAAATATCCTCCAGCCCTGCAATCATACGCAGGGTTGTTGATTTTCCGCAGCCTGAGGGTCCAACGAGGATAACAAACTCTTTATCCTCAATTTCAAGGTTTAAATCAGGAATTACGGTTGTTTTGCCGTCATATATTTTTGCAACATTTTTAAATTTTATAGATGCCATTTAAGTTTTTCACTCTCTTCTGTTTATCCTTTAACCGCACCTGCCACAACGCCTTTAATAATATATTTCTGGCAGGCAATATAAAAAATGATTATTGGTATAATTGCAAGCACAAGCATTGCCATAAAGCCGCCCCAGTCAACAGAGCCGTAAGCACCCTGCATTGCAAGCTGAATTGCAACAGGCATTGTTTTATTGGAGGTGCCCAAAATTAAATAAGGCAGCAGATAATCGTTCCATATCCACATTGCATTTAAAATTGCAACCGTTATTGCTGTCGGCTTCAGAATCGGAAAAACAACCATAAAAAAGGTCTGTATAGGATTACAGCCGTCTATCATAGCCGCTTCTTCAATTTCAAGAGGAATACTCTTAACAAAGCCGCACATCATAAAAACGCTCAATCCTGCACCGAAGCCCAGATAAACAAAAATGATGCCTATTAGATTATTAAGGCTGAGTGAGGTAACCGTAAAGGTCATCGTAAACATAACCATCTGAAACGGAACAATCATACTGAACACAAAAAGATAATACATCATTTTGGTGAATTTTGATTTAACCCTTGCTATATACCATGCAGCCATAGAGGTGCATATAACAAGCACTATTACGGCAAAAATCGTTATAAAAAGCGAGCGCAGAAATGCCTGAAGAATATCTGAGGAGCTGATGCCGTTTATATAGTTTTCCAGACCTGCATAGGTTTCTGCATTTGGAAGTGAAAACGGGCTGCTGATTATATTGAATTTTGTTTTAAATGAATTGATAAAAACAATTATAACGGGTGCAATAAACAAAGCTGCAAGCAGTGCCATCAAAAAGGACAGACTGCCGTTTATTGCATTTTTTCTTCTGTTCATCAGTGCTCAACCTCCTTTTCATGCGTAAGGCGAAGCTGAATGAAAGCAATAACCGCAACTATGATAAAGAATACAACCGCCTTAGCCTGACCGACTCCCTGCCAGCCCGACCTGCCGTAAAATGTGTTGTAAATATTGAGTGCCAGCATTTCCGTTTCTCTTGCAGGTGCACCTGCGGTAAGTGCAAGGTTCTGGTCAAACAGCTTAAAGGAATTGGAAAGCGTTAAAAATGTGCATATCGTTACAGACGGCATTACCATAGGAATGGTAATATATCTGAGAGTTTGCAAAGGACCTGCGCCGTCTATCTGTGCAGCCTCGTTTAAATCCTGCGGAATATTCTGCAGACCTGCTATATATATAACCATCATATAACCGATCATCTGCCAGTTCATCAGAACAACAAGACCCCAGAAACCGTATTTTGCGGCAAAGGTTATATCTACACCAAAATGCTCTAGTACACCGTTTATAATTAAATTCCATATATAACCAAGCACAATTCCGCCTATCAGATTGGGCATAAAAAATACCGTTCTGAAAAGATTTGTGCCTTTGATTCCTCTTGTTAGTACAAGAGCAAGAAAAAACGCAAGAATATTCACTGATAGAACTGAAACAACAGTAAATTTTACTGTAAACCACAATGAATTGATAAAAGTTTCATCTGCAGTAAATGCCTTTATATAGTTATCAAATCCTGCCCATGTAGCATTTGTTACCGTTGTAAAATTCGTAAACGAAAGGTAAAGTCCCATAGCAAAGGGAATTAAAAATGCTATAAGAAATGATAGCAGCGTGGGCAAAGCAAACAGCGGAAAATATTTTTTCAAAGTTTTATTCATTTATATTCTCCTGCCTTCTTTTAATTATTGTGCTGCTGCACTTTCAGATTCCCACCTTGTGACAACAACATTTTTTACATCATCAAATGATTTGGTACCCTGTGCATACTGAAGGAGAACTGAGCCGAAATCATTTTTGAAATTCTGACTCGGAAACACAGTAAAGTACCAAGGAATATTTGTAACTCCGTCTTTGTTCATCCATTCAACAACCTGCTTTGCAAGCGGGTCAGACGGCGTTTCATTTTCGTTAAAGGTATCAAACGGAGCAATAAAGCCAAGATCATTCACAACATAACTCTTGCCCTTTTCACTTGAGTAAAGCCAGTAAATGAAATCTGCCGCAGCTTTCTGCTCTGCTTCACTTGCCTTTGAATTAATTGCAAGGAAATTCTCTGTTCCTATACAAATTCCCTGTGTTTCTTCTCCTGCAATACCTGTATAGATTGGTAAAAACTTAATATTGTTTTCTGCAACGGTATTACCTGAAATTTCGCTTATCTGGCTCCAGGCCCAGTTTCCGTTCTGCACCATTGCGGATTTGCCCTGTGCAAATTCAGCCATTGATTCGTCAACAATTTTTTTACCTAAATCCTTTTTATCGGTAACTGAATTTGTTGTGTATAAATCAAAAATATTTTTATAATTTTCTGAATATTCAAAGCTTATTTTATTTGCAGCGTCGGATGTTAAATCAACATTATTCTTTTTGAATTCATAATAAACTGGAATGTTTGCAAGATGTGTCTGCCAGCGCCAATCCTCTCCCGATTTCAATGAGGTTGAAGAAAATACACCGTCAATTCCAAGTGCCGAAGCATTTTTCTGCATGTCCTCTACAATAGCAGAAAGTGCAGCAAAATTATTTATTTCATCCATAGATTTATAGCTTGTTGCCTTATTGGCAAGTGCAAAATACTTATCCGTAATTGCACTGTTATAAATAATTCCGTATCCTTCAACAACATAGGGAATTCCGTAAACTGCACCGTTTGAGGTTACAGCCATATCCTTATCGGTAAGGTGCTTATAAATTTCCGTGCCTGATAAATCTGCGCAGTAATCCTTCCAGTTATTATAGCCCTTCGGTCCATTTATCTGGAAAATTGTTGGTGCTTCATTGGTTGACATTTTTGCGGTTAAGGTTTGCTCATAGGTGTTATTGGCAGCAGTTTCAATTACAACCTTTATACCTGTTTCTTTTTCGTATTCATCGGCAATCTGCTGATATTTATTTGCAATTTCAGGCTTGAAATTAAGATATCTTATAGATTTCACGGCTGCATTCTGGTTATTTGGATTTGTTGTGCCGTTGTTATCATTATCACCTTTACAGCCTGCAAAGGAAGCGGCAATAACAACACTGCAAATTAACAGCGAAAATATTTTCTTTAATGTATTCATTATATATTCCTCCGATTTTTGTTTCCTTTTTTGATTATTCGTTTTTTTGCCGTTTTTATACGCAAAGAAAACAAAAAAGACGAAAATTCAAAATTGAACTTTCGTCTTTAAATTAATATTGTTTTAAATTTTATCAAGTGCCTGCTGAATATCCTCAATAATATCCTCCGCTGCTTCAATTCCGCAAGAGAAGCGAATTAAATCAGGTGTTACGCCGCATTCAGCAAGTTCCTTATCACTCAGCTGGCGGTGTGTTGTTGATGCAGGATGCAGACAGCAGGTGCGTGCATCCGCAACATGCGTTACAATTGCCGCAAGCTTTAAGCTATCCATAAACTTGGTGGCAGCCTCTCTGCCGCCTTTAACCCCAAAGGAAACAACACCGCATGTGCCGTTCGGCATATACTTTTCAGCAATTTTATACTGCTCATCATCGGAAAGCATCGGACATTTTACCCAGGTAATTTTATCATTATTTTTAAGATATTCTGCAACCCTTTTCGCATTTTCACAATGGCGCGCCATTCTTAAATGAAGTGTTTCAAGACCCACATTTAAAAGAAATGCATCCTGCGGAGCAGGAATGGAGCCAAGATCTCTCATAAGCTGAACTGTTGCCTTTGTGATATAGGCAGCTTCACCGAAATTCTTTGAATATGTTAAACCGTGGTAGCTTTCATCAGGAGTGGTTAAACCCGGAAATTTATCATTCTGCTCCCAATTGAATTTGCCGCTGTCCACAACGGCACCGCCGATAGTTGAAGCGTGCCCTTCCATATATTTTGTTGTGGAATGCGTTACAATATCACAGCCGAATTCAAACGGACGGCAGTTGATCGGAGTTGCAAAGGTATTATCCATAATAAGCGGAATTCCATTTTTATGTGCAACATCTGCAAAGGTTTCAATATCAAGCACATCAAGGCTTGGATTAGAAATTGTTTCACCGAAAATACATTTCGTGTTCGGCTTAATGGCAGCCTGAATTTCCTCTGCTGTTGCAAAAGGAGAAACAAATGTAAAATCAATGCCAAGTTTTCTCATTGTAACATTAAAAAGATTAAATGTTCCGCCGTAAATTGCGGAGCTTGAAACAACGTGATCCCCTGCCTGAGCAATATTAAAAACAGCATAAAAATTTGCAGCCTGACCGCTTGATGTAAGCATACCGGCAACACCACCCTCCAGAAGAGCAATCTTTGCCGCTGCTAAATCGCAGGTTGGATTCTGAAGCCTTGAATAAAAATAACCCGAGGTTTTAAGATCGAACAAATCGCCCATTGCTTCGCTTGAGTCATACTTATAGGTTGTGCTCTGCACAATGGGAATAACTCTCGGTTCACCGCTTTTGGGCTTATATGCACCCTGCACACAAAGTGTATCTAATTTCATATATTTCTCCTAACTAAAAATTAATCTTCTATAAAATGAGTCATAATGCCGGGACCAAAATCAATAAAGTTTCCCGTTGCCGCAGCAGTTTCCTCATTTATTGTATCAACACCCTGAATTTCCTTATTCTTATGGTAGATAAGATACGGAACAGGATCTGATGCGTGTGTTCTTGTTACAATAGGTGTAGGGTGATCGGGAAGAATCATAATTTTATAATCTTCAAATTTTTTCAGACCCTCAAAGAGTATCGGAAGAACTCTTTCATCTATCATTTCAATTGCACGGACTTTATTTTCAGGCTCATTTCTGTGACCGCATTCATCAGTGGCTTCAAAGTGAATATAAACAAGATCATTTCTTTCCAATATATCAAGACCTGCCCTTGCCTTGCCTTCAAAATTAGTGTCTATATAACCTGTTGCACCCTCTACCTCTGCAACCTCCATCTTTGCACAGCCGCCTATGCCTTTTATAAGGTCTACCGCAGATACAACACCGCCTTTAATTCCGTTTATTTCTTCAAAGGCGCCGATTGCAGGCCTTGTTCCCTCGCCCCAGAGCCATATTGAATTGGCAGGGCGCTTACCCCTTGCTTTTCTTGCAATATTGACAGGGTGATTTTTTAGAATATCATATGATTTTTTCATCATTTCAATAAGCGGGGCCGCATTTTTGCTGTCTGAAAGATATTCTGTTATAACCTTACCTGTAATATCATGAGGCGGAGTCATCTTTCCGAGCTGCGTGGTTCCGTTTGACCATATAAGGCAGTGACGGTATGAAACACCCGGATAGAATTTAAAAATATCATTACCGAATTCTGCTTCAACTGTTTTTATAATTTCTGCCGCTTCTTCTGTTGAAATATCATCAGCACAGTAATCCTCAATTGTTTTTTCCTCATAAGGCTTATCATCCTCAGAAAGAGTGACCAGATTACATCTTAACGAAACATCTGTAGGAAGCATATCAATGCCGATTGATGCTGCTTCAAGAGGACTTCTGCCTGTGTAATATTTCATCGGATCAAAACCCATAACACTCATATTGGCTACATCAGAGCCCGGTTTTAATCCCTCGGCAACAGTCCTTACCAATCCAACCTCTGCACGCTGCGCGAGATAGTCAAGATTTGGTTTTTCGGCAACCATCATAGGTGTTTTTCCGTTCAATGCAGGCACAGGGTAATCTGCCATACCATCATAAAGAACTACTACATACTTCATTATTTTGTCCTCCCATAAATATGAAATGTTTTTACCTCTGTGCCTTACTTAAATTAAAGAAGACACAGAGGTTTAAAATCTTACTTAAAATACTTTACGCCGCTTTCAAATATTTTCATATCCTTTTCAAACGGAACATTACCGTAAAGATTTTCACCCTTTCTTTCGGAATGACCCATCTTACCGAATACTCTGCCGTCAGGAGAAGTAATACCCTCAACTGCACAAACAGAGCCGTTAGGATTAAACGGCATATCTGCAACAGGCTCGCCCTGCGGGTTAACATACTGCGTTGCAACCTGACCGTTTTCAATAAGCTTTTTCATAACATCGTTATTTGCAACAAAACGACCCTCACCGTGAGAAATCGGAATAGCAAACATATCACCTGCATTAACACCCGAGAGCCAAGGTGATTTTGTGCTTGTAACACGAGTGTATGCCATTGAAGATATATGTCTGCCGATTGTATTAAATGTAAGTGTCGGGTCATCCGGCTTGATTTCAACAATCTCACCGTACGGTACCAAGCCAAGCTTAATAAGTGCCTGGAAACCGTTGCAGATACCGAGCATCAGTCCGTCTCGGCAGTTCAGAAGCTTAGAAACAGCCTCCTTAACCTTAGGATTACGGAAGGTTGTTGCGATAAACTTGCCTGAGCCTTCAGGTTCATCACCGCCTGAGAAGCCGCCCGGAAGCATTACAATCTGGCTTTCCTCAATAGATTTAACCATCTTATCTATGGTTGCATTGATTGCTGCGGAAGAAAGATTATTAACAACAAGTATTTCTGTTTCTGCACCCGCTTTTTCAAATGCACGTGCCGTATCAACCTCACAGTTTGTGCCGGGGAATGCAGGAATAAATACCTTTGGCTTTGCAACCTTATTTTTAGCAATAAATATTGAACGCTCTTTATAAAGCGGAACATCATACGGCATAGCCGCATCAGCCTTGCTGTCTGTAGGGAATACGCCCTCCAGCTTGCCTGCCCACGCTTCAATGAGCTCATCAACAGTAAGCACTTCACCATCTATAATAAATACACCGTTATCGTTAACCGTACCGAGTTCAACAGCACCGCCGATAAAATCTATTTCCTTATCTGCCGCAATTTCAACAACGATATTTCCCTGCTTAGCCGCAAATAAGGTTTCCTTATCAAGATTCTGTGCAAAGGTAAAGCCCATTTTGTTGCCGAATGCCATTTTGCATACACAGGCAGCAGCGCCGCCCTCTTTAACAACACTTGCAGCAAGAATACTGCCGTTTCTTACACCCTCATAAACACTTACCATAAATGCCATTGCTGCTTCATAATCAGGCAAACCTGTTTCTTCTTTAACGGGAAGCTCTGCCATAAACACCTTTGAGCCTGTACGCTTAAACTGAGATGAAGCTGTTTTTGAAGCCTCACTCATACCTACAGCAAAGGAAACAAGAGTCGGCGGAACATCAAGGTCATTGAATGAGCCGCTCATACTGTCCTTACCGCCGATAGAAGGCGTGCCGTAGCCGATCTGAGCTGAAATAGAGCCGAGAAGAGCAGCAGTAGGCTTGCCCCAACGCTTAGGATCATCATTAAGTCTTTCAAAATATTCCTGGAACGTAAGCCTTGCTTCACTCGGATTACAACCAACGCACGCAAGCTTTGCAAGTGACTCTGTTACCGCAAATGCAGAGGAATGGAACGGGCTCCAGCGTGAAAGCTTTGGAATAAAGCCGTATGACATAACTGTTGCCGTATCTGTTTCACCCTCAAGAAGCGGAATTTTAGCAACCATTGCTTCTTCGGGAGTAAGCTGATATTTACCTGCATAAGGCATAAGAACGGTTGCCGCACCGATTGAAGAGTCAAAACGCTCCACAAGACCCTTCTGGCTGCAAACCTCAAGCCTTGAAAGATTTTCTTTAAGAGCCTGTGCGTTTGTTTTATCCTGAAGCTGTGCAGGAACTGCGTTTCTGTAATTTTCATTTTCATCAACTGCGGCAATAACTGCATCTGCATGCTGCGTTACACCGTTTGTGTTCAGGAAGTCACGGCTGATATCAACAATTTTATCTCCGCGCCATGTCATAACAAGACGGTTTGAAGATGTAACAACCGCAACCGGAGTTGCCTCCAAATTTTCTTCATTGGAAAGAGCAATAAATTTATCAACATCTTCTTTGTTGAGCACAACCGCCATTCTTTCCTGTGATTCGGAAATAGCAAGCTCTGTGCCGTCCAGTCCGTCATACTTCTTCGGAACCTTATCAAGATCTATATTCAGACCGTCTGCAAGCTCACCGATTGCAACGGAAACACCGCCTGCACCGAAATCGTTGCATCTTTTAATCATTTTTGAAACGGCAGGGTTGCGGAATAATCTCTGGATTTTTCTTTCTGTAGGAGGATTACCCTTCTGAACCTCTGCACCGCAGGTTTCAATTGATGAGCTGTTGTGCGCCTTTGAAGAACCTGTTGCACCACCGCAGCCGTCGCGTCCTGTTCGGCCGCCGAGCAGAACGATAATATCTCCGTCCTGAGGAACCTCACGTATAACATTTTCCTTTGGAGAAGCACCGATTACTGCACCGATTTCCATACGCTTTGCAACATAGCCGTCGTCATAAAGCTCTGTTACCTGACCTGTTGCAAGACCAATCTGGTTACCGTAGCTGGAATAACCCTGTGCCGCACCTGTAGTAATCTTTTTCTGCGGAAGCTTTGCATCAAGTGTTTCCTCAAAAGGCGTGGTGGGATCACCGGAGCCTGTAACACGCATTGCCTGATAAACATAGGCTCTGCCTGAAAGCGGATCACGGATTGCACCGCCGAGGCAGGTTGCCGCACCGCCGAAAGGCTCAATTTCTGTTGGATGGTTATGTGTTTCATTTTTGAACTGAACAAGCCACTGCTCCTCTTTTCCGTCTATAACTACCGGAACTTCAATAGAGCATGCGTTGATTTCATCACTTTCATCAAGGTTTGTTACAATACCGCGCTTTTTAAGCACCTTGGTGCCGATGCAGGCCATATCCATAAGGCAAACATCCTTTTCACGGTCACCGTAAACCTCATTTCTGATTTCAAAATACTGATTAAGAGCTTCTTCAATTGCAGCCTTATATCTGCCGTCCTCAATCACAATGCTGTCAAGCTTTGTGCTGAAGGTGGTATGGCGGCAGTGGTCGCTCCAATATGTATCTATAACCTTAAGTTCTGTAAGGCTCGGATCTCTTTCTTCCGTTTTAAAATAATCACGCACCCAGCAAAGGTCTGCCACGCTCATTGCAAACCCCATTGAAGCATGGTACTGCGCAATTTCCTCATCTGTTTTGCAGATAAATCCCGCAATACGGATAATATCGGCAGGCACATCTGCAGAAATATCAAGAGTTTCAGGCTTTTCCATTGAAGCCTCTCTTGATTCAACCGGGTTAATTATATATGATTTGATTTTAGAAAATTCCTCATCACTTATATCACCCTTAACGGCAATCACCTTTGCACTTGTAATAACAGGGCGGTCGCCTGCAGTTAAAAGCTGAATGCACTGTGCCGCACTGTCTGCCCTCTGGTCATACTGACCGGGCAGAAATTCCGTTGCAAAATAACGCCAGTCAGCAGGAATATCAATTTCATCATAAACATTATCAAGGTTTGGCTCTGAAAGAATTTCCTTTACCGCGCTTGAAAATTCCTCCGCTGAAACGCCCTCAGCATCATAACGGTTGATTATTCTTAAATTTTCAATTCCTGTGATGCCTACGTTTGTTTTAAGATCCTCCATAATATGGCGGGCCTCAATATCGTTGCCGATTTTCTTTTCAACAAAAATACGAAATACGTTTGCCATTAATTTAATTCTCCTTGTTTAATATATTAAAAACAAATTTATATGTATAATAACACAAACTGTTTATTTTGCCTATAGCATTTCTTAATTTTTAGTCAATAATTTGTAAAAAAGCAATTAACTTTTACATTTTTTTTAATAATTATGATATAATATACCATACAGATATATGGTGACTGCATTATCTATATCATTCATCATTAATAAACAGTAAGGGGTATAAATAAATTGTGATGGAAAACATTGACAATAAAATTGAAGAGCATTCCTATGAGGTGGAATTTTTAAACTGCACGGTTGATAAAGCGGATGATTTTAAAATCATTGATTCGGACAGCCACTTCGCTGATTTCGCGGGAATTCATCCCTCCAAAATCAAGCAGGGAAAATTATTTCTGCGGGATATTTTAAAGCCGGCGGACAGGGATTTTGTTTTTAAAAAGATATGTAAAAAGAATACAAAATACGTTTACATAGATTTTGATATATTGGATAAAAATAATGAGCCCGTTTTTATTCACTGCTCAGCTAAGAATTATGAAAATTCAACACTTTGCCGCCTTGTTTTTGCAGATGTTTCAAAAAGCCGTGAAAAGAACAGGAAGCTTAAAGAGAAGGCAACAGAGGCAAATTATCTTATAGACCTTGTTGCAGGCGGTGTTTGTCTTTTTAAGGTAACACCCGAAATGCACTTTGATGTAATTTATATGAATGATGCCTGCTGCAGACTTTTCGGCACAACAAAGGAAAGTTATAAAGAGCGTGTTTACAGAATTGACGAGCTTATGCACCCGAAGGATAAAACCATTGTCTATCAGGCAATCGGCAGGGCAATGGCAACGGGTGAACCGCTTGACCTTGAATACAGGGTTATGACGCACCGTGATGAATTTATATGGTGCAAATGCAATGCCGCCGTGCAGAAATATGATGAAGACGGCAGCCCGATTTTTCACGCAATATTTACTGATATAACAAGAATAAAAACGGCTGAAAAAAGAGCTGACGAAGCAAATGAAAAGCTGATAAACCTGCTTGAAAATTTAACGGGAGCAATATTTTTCGCAAGCCTTGAAAAGCCGTTTTTAACCGATTATATCAGCGGAGATTTTGTAAGGCTGATAGGCTATTCAAGAGATGAATTTGAACAGCGATTCGGCAACGATTTAAGCAAGCTGATCGGTGAAAATTCAAAGGAGCTTGAAAAATCAATAAAAGCACAGGTTTCAAAGGGCGGAAGAGCCGAAATTACATACAAAATAAACGCACGCGGTGCACGCAAGGCACTTGTGCGTGACATAAGAAAGCTTGTTACCCAGCAGGACGGAACGCAAACTTTGATTTGTGAGCTGGAAGAAATGAGCAATCAATAATTTAAAATGATTAAGGGAGAGCAGAGTGCTCTCCCTATTTTTTTATATTCTTTTACAAAAGAATCCAGATTTCCGCTATCGCGGAGGGATGTTACTTTCTTTCTATCTAAAAGAAAGTAACCAAAGAAAACGATTCAAGGGGGTTCGTTTGCGACCGCTCGCAGTGCGAGATGAAGGGAGCAATAAGAACTGGCAGCGGTCAAAATTTTAAATCACATTTATGGGTGCATAAAATTTTGGGTTACCGCAACTGAGCAGGTCCGCTATCGCTTCCAAGTCCCCTTGAAAATCCCCTCTGCTTCGTGCGGCGGCGCACGCTGCGCACTCGCCGCAGGTAGGCTTTGGCTCTCCTTGGGGAGAGCTGTTCGCAAAGCGAACTGAGAGGGGGATGTTTCAACAATAAGAAGCCACCTCCCCTCAAGGGGAGGCAAAACCTTTATCTTATTAACACAAACATTACATCTTTACTGTGAAATCAATATAATTGTGGATCAAATCATCAAACTCATTAGCGGCTCTGAATAAATCATCTATATTATCTGTCATTAAATTTTTTATATCGTCGCTGCTTACAGCCGAAAAATCAATAGACTCTGCTAATATCTTCAGCTGCAAAATATATGCCTTCATTCCTCCGAATTGTTCAATAGCTAAATCCTTGTATTTTTTCAGCTTTTTGTATTCTTCATATTCTATCCCTGTAATTGTTACCGTATCTTTCATTTTATTTCCTCCATAAATAAAAAAATGCGCAGCCGAAGCCACGCACGAAAAACGCATACCCTCGATTGCTGCGACACAACTTAGCTACATCATAAATAGTATGCTAAAAAGAGCATGCATTTTTACCAATGGTAAAAATGAACATACTAGTTTATGATAAGCAAAGCTATTTAGTTGTGTCGCAAATTCAGTATAGCATAGGCGTTTTTTCAAGTCAAGCATACAAAATGGGAGAGCATAGAAACCCTCCCAAATAATAAATTTCTTAGTCATCTGTATCACTTTCAAATGAATAATCATTTAATTCATCAAAATCCAAGAACTCTGCAAGTGTCATATTAAATGCAATAGCCACCATATGAAGTGTTACGATACCCGGACTTTTTGTTTTACGGTTCATAATATTATCCAATGTTGATTGGCTTACGCCGCTCATTGTTGCCAATTTATTAACTGAGATTCGCCTGCTTTTACAAAGGCTGCGAATACGCTTTATTATAATATCTGAATATTCCATACCATTTTCCCTATATTATCTTTTCATAAAATCAATTATTTCTTCATCAGATATTTCCAATACATTTATTATTTTCTTCAATGTTGTTAATTTTGTTTTTTCCTCTGCTTTTTCAATTCTCTGTAACTGACGAGTGCTTATATTAATTTTCTCTGCCAACTGCTCTTGGCTTAGCTTCATTTTATTTCGATTTTCTTTTATCATAAACATCACTACGTTAATTTTTTAAAACGGTATATACTTTCTCTTTTTCAACCACAGGATTTCCCCGACATATGTTTAAAAAGAAATAGTCATTTAATTTCTTGTTCAATATCATCAAATATGTCACTATCGAAAAATTCTCTAATACTGATTTCTAAACCATCACATATTTTCTTTAATGAAACAACACCTGGATTCTTGCTTTTTTCATTTAACATACTATAAATAGTAGATGGCGAAACACCTGATATATTTGCTAATGCATTAATATTAAGTTTATTCTTTTTGCAAAGCTCACATATTCGCTTCGCAACTGCTTCTTTTGTATTCATAATAAACTTCCTTTTACGATATATCGTCAATAAAAAGTTTACAAAAATTCGTCTTCAACTGTGTGGGATATATCGCAAAACAGAAAATTATATGATATAATTGCGATGTATCGCATAACAAAGGAGGATGATTTATGGTATGCACATTCTTCGGGCATAGAGATTGCCCTGCAGATATTATGCCCGAGTTAGAAGCAGTAATAGAAGATTTAATCAATCATAAATCTGTTAACACATTTTATGTCGGCAACAACGGTAATTATGATTTGTATGTAAAGAAAGCATTGCAAAAACTCTCTGCAAAATATCCGCAAATAAAATATACTGTTGTTTTGGCATACATTCCCGTAAAACATAAAAATGAAGATTATGAAAATACCCTCGTTCCTGAGGGTATTGAAAATGTGCCAAGAAGATTTGCAATTTCTTACCGCAACAAATGGCTTGTAAAACAGGCAAATTATGTTGTTACATATATTACACACAATTACGGCGGTGCCGCGCAATTTGCCGCTCTTGCCGAAAAGAAAAATAAAATCTGTATTAATCTTTATAAAAAATAAAAATGAAAGAGAGCTGTTTGGCTCTCTTTTTTTTTTATAGCCAAAAACTGAATAAAAATATTTATTTTCGGCAAATTTCGGCAGATTATTTATATTTTGCACTATATTTTTCCGTTTTCGGCGGAATAGGTGAAAGGTGTTTTTCCTTTCAGTAAATTCGCGGAGGATGCTATGGGAAGAAAAAAGAAAACAATTGAAGAAGAGGTACGCGAGGGTTTAAGGCACCTTGCCTTTGGAGAAATACAGGATGCGATACAGCTTCTTTTTGCACAGGAAAATGAAATTCTGGAAAAGCTGCCGAGTCTTGATTTATTCTGTATAAGCGAAATAAAAAGGCCCAAGGGCGGAGGTATGGAGATAAAGTTTTTTGACAGGATAAAGGCACTCGAAAAATTAAGGGACACAAAAAGCGAAGCTCCTGCACAACCGCTCAGTTTTTACAAGGCTCTTGAGGAGAGCGCAAAAAATGTCGGCAGTGCCTTTGAAGAGGTAGCGGATGAATAACTTTGTTCCCTTTTCGGAAAAACAGCTTGCGGCGCTTACCTGGTGGTGTGAAACAAGCCCTGTTAAAAATAAAAACGGCATTATATGCGACGGTGCGGTGCGTTCGGGAAAAACACTCTGTATGAGCATTTCCTTTATAAGCTGGGCGTTTTACTGCTTTTGTGACACCTCGTTTGCCATATGCGGCAAAACCATTTCCTCACTCAGGCGCAATGTGATAACGCCGCTAATTCCGAATTTAATTTCCCTTGGCTTCAGCTGCGATTACAAAATAAGCCGGAATATGCTTGAAATAGAAAAGGGCGGTGTGAAAAACCGCTTTTATCTTTTCGGCGGCAGAGATGAATCTTCGGCAGCACTTATTCAGGGTATGACCCTAGGCGGGGTTCTGCTTGATGAGGTTGCACTTATGCCGCGCTCTTTTGTTGAGCAGGCACTTGCAAGATGCTCACTGGAACATTCAAAATTCTGGTTTAACTGCAACCCTGAGCATCCGTTTCATTGGTTTTACACCGAATGGATTAAGAAAAAGGATGCAAAAAATATGCTTTATCTTCATTTTAAGATGGAGGATAATCCGTCCCTTTCACAGGCTGTTATAAGCAGATACAAAAGTTTATACAGCGGCGCTTTTTATGAAAGGTTTATAGACGGCAGATGGGTTGCGGCAGATGGGCTTGTTTATCCTATGTTTGATGGCAGGCGTCATATTAAAAAAAGCAAAAGCGGTGAATTTTCTTTATACTATTTATCCTGTGATTACGGCACGGTTAACCCGTTTTCTTTAGGTCTGTGGGGGAAATCAGCGGGCGGCTGGTTCAGAATTGATGAATTTTATCACAGCAGCAGAGATAAGGGTGTTCAGCTTACGGATGAAGAATACTATGAAAATCTGAAAAGGCTTGCGGACGGCAGAAAAATTGAGGCTGTTGTTGTTGATCCGTCTGCCGCAAGCTTTATAGAGGTTATCAGACGCCACGGTGAATACAGGGTTATCAAGGCAGATAATGATGTGCTTAAAGGAATTAACCTTGTGTGTCAGGCACTTAAGAATGATGAAATATTCTTTTATCCCTGCTGTGCGGATACTATCCGTGAATTTTCCGTTTACAGGTGGGATAACGGCATAAAAAGAGATTCACCCAAAAAAGAAAACGATCATGCAATGGATGATATCCGCTATTTTGTTTCCACTGTTTTAAACAGCAGAAAAAACAGCGATTTATTCTCCGTTGCGGTGGAAAGGATGTGAAAGTTTGGGTTTATTCCGCAGTAAGAAAAAAGCATTGCCGCAGGCAGGTGCGTCGGCTGTGCAGACAAGTATGTATTCAAATCATCCTTTTTGGCAGATGAATTCGGGTATTCCTATGAATTTCAACAACCGTATATATTCCTCTTTGCGTGAAAGCGTTCCTGTAATAGATGTTGCAATCTCAAAAATAGTAAGGCTTTGCGAGGGCTTTCATTTTGAAACGGGACACAGCAGTCTGGATGATAAATTAAATTCATTTTTCAATGAAATTAATGTCGGCGGAAATCAAACAGGTATTTATTCATTTGTTTCAACCTATCTTTCGGAACTGTTGACGTACGGATCGGCAGTTGGCGAAATGATTGCAGATGAAAACGGCTTTTATGCACTTTATAACGGTGAGCTTGATGCTCTTGAGGTTAAAAGGGCGGCAAATAACCTTGATGTTGAATTTTACAACGGCAAAGAAAAGCTGAAAAATCAGGATTTGATTCTTTTTTCGGCACTTAATCCCGAACCGGGGAAAATTCTCGGAACAAGTATTTTAAGAGGGTTGCCGTTTGTTGCAAACATTCTGCTTACCATTTACAACACCATAGGTGAAAACTGGGAGCACGCAGGAAATTTAAGATATGCGGTTACATATAAGCCGCAGGGTGACGGTATAGACGGAGGAAGTGCAAAAGAATATGCCGAGCAGATGGCAAACGCATGGCGTGATGCGATGAGCAGCAAGGATACAATTAAGGATTTTGTTGCCGTCGGAGATGTTTCCGTTAAGGTTATCGGAGCGGATAATAATGTGCTGAACAGTGAGATTCCTGTTAAGCAGCTACTGGAACAGATTGTTGCAAAAACAGGACTTCCGCCTTATATGCTTGGGCTTAGCTGGTCTACAACAGAGCGTATGAGCTCGCAGCAGGCGGATGTTTTAACAACAGAGCTGGAGGCTTACAGAAGAGTTCTGAACCCTGTTTTGCTTAAAATCGGCAGAAGGTATCTTGAAATTCAAGGCATCCCATCGGCTATTGAGGTTATATGGGATAACATTACAATGCAGGATGAAACCGAAATGGCAAAGGCACGTCTTTATGATGCACAGGCAGAAAAAATTTTTAGGGAGGTTAATGCTTGAAGGACGGATATATAGAAAAAGGCTATACTCCTTTACAGGATGATTTTGATAAAATCAGGCAGTTTACAAGAAAAGAATTCACAGCGGATGAGCTTTATATTTTCAGCCTGATCTTATGCAACAACGATATAGACAGAGATTATGAAAAGTTTTCAGTTTCTGCTCTTAATGAGCTTGCAAAGCTGTTCATAGGTAAAACAGGCATTCGTGATCACTCAATGAAAGCGGCAGACCAGACCGCACGTATTTTTGATACGTGGGTGGAAAAACTGCCAAACAGAAAAACGGCTGATGGTGAGGATTTTTATGTGCTTCGTGCCAAGGCATATATGGTTAGAAGCGAGGAAAACAAATCACTTATTACAGAGATTGAGGCAGGAATTAAAAAAGAGGTTTCCGTTTCCTGCTCTATGGCGTTATCAACCTGTTCCGTATGCGGCAAAAGCAGAAAAAACAGCGGCTGCAGCCACATAAACGGCAGAAAGTACGGAGGTAAAACCTGCTTCAGCATTTTAAGTAATGCGGCAGATGCATATGAATGGAGCTTTGTTGCTGTTCCTGCTCAGCGTGAGGCAGGTGTGACAAAATCATTTAACATTGAAAAAGGAGATTCCGATATGACAGATATTAAAAAATGCCTCAGCACGGAAGATGAACAGATTGTGCTTTCAAACAAGCAGGCAAAGGAAATCTGTTCTTACATTGAGGAAAGGGAAGAGCTTGCTGCACTTGGTGAGGAATACAAGAAAAGCCTTATAAAAGAGCTTGTTTCACTTTGTGCTAAGACTGTTCCGCAGATGGATTTAAAGGTTTTCGGCGGTGTTGCGGCAGTTATGACAACCAAGGAACTTTTAAGCTTTAAAAATGCTTTTGAAAAGCAGCAGGCAGTTAAAAACATGCCGGCACCTCAGCTTTCAGTGGCACAGAACAAACCAAAAGATAATTTTAATGAATTCAGAATTTAAGGAGGATTTTATTTATGGCATTCGACAATATAAAACTTGAAAAAGGACTTTATACAACTTCAAAGGGTTTTACTGCTTCGCTTGAGGAGCTTGATCCGTCTGAAAACTACATAGGAACGGATTATGAAGGTCTTGATGCATATCAGCGTCAGCTTAAAAGATTTGACATTAAGGTTTCGGGCACAGGTTCTGATACGATTTCAAAGTTCTTTGCAACAACCGATTCCGCAGCACTTTTTCCTGAATATATTTCACGTGCTGTTCAGCAGGGTCTTGAGGAAGAGGATACTCTTCATAAAATTATAGCCACAACAACAAACATTGATTCTCTTGATTACCGTGCAATTGAAAGTGTGCCTACAGAGGAGGAAAAAGAGCTTGCATTGGTTGCAGAGGGTGAAACAATTCCTGAAACAACAATCAGAACAAAGGATAAGCTTACAAAGCTGAAGAAACGAGGCAGAATGCTTGTTGCCTCCTATGAAGCAATTAAGTTTCAGAAGCTTGATTTATTTACGGTTACACTTAAGCAGATTGGTGCGTATATTGCAAGAACGCAGTTTAAGGATGCAATTGAGGTTATTACAAATTCAGATGCAGAGCAGATTACAAGTGCTTCAAAAACTGTAACATACGAAGAGCTTGTTAAGCTCTGGAACAAGCTTTCACCATATAAAGCAACAACCTTTATTGCTTCCGTACCCGCCATTGCGGATATGCTCAGTATTACGGAATTCAAGGATTCAAACGCAGGACAGAGTTTCCACGGAACTGGTAAAATGATTACTCCGTTCGGGGCAGAGGTATTAAGGGTGAGTGACGATACTGAAAGCAGAGGGATTATTGCCCTTGATAATTCTGCTGCTCTTGAAAAGGTGCAGGCAGGCGGAGTGATTACAGAATATGATAAGCTCATTGATCGTCAGCTTGAGCGTGCCGCAATTACTACAATTGCAGGGTTTTCAACTATTTTCAGTGATGCTGCAAAAATTTTGACTTGTTCGGAATAAGGCTTTAATCAGCAGAAAGGAAGTGAAGCTATGATAAATACAGAGCTTGTCAAGGCAGGTATTTTGCTTATGGGGGATTTAGAGGAAGATGAAGTTGAAAAATTCAGTACTGTTATTTCTTCTGCTGTTTCGGCAACCGAGGCTGTTATAAAGGAGAATGCCGATGATAATGATCCGCGTGTGATTCAGCTGGCAGCAGCCAAGGCATACTATGCAATATGCTGTGCGGCTTCGCAGACAGACGGTATTACCTCTTTTTCAGCGGGTGATGTATCCGTAACGCAGAAAGCAGATACACTCAGCAATGCCAAGTGCTACTATGAAATGGCACTTAATGATTGCAGGACTCTGCTCAAACCTGAATCTGTGGCACAACAGGCAGAAACAAACGGCTTTGCTTTTTTAGGTGTTTAAATGAACAGAGGAAAAAAAGTTAAAAACGGGCTGAAAAAGGTCGGCAGGGAGGTTTTCCTTGCCGACGGCGATTGGAGCTCAACGCCGTTTTATGCGGTGATAGAGCAGAGATGGAAAAATAATAAGTCTGATTTTGAATTCAGTGAAACGGAAATCGGCAGGGTCAGTGCTGATTATTATACATACATAGGGCCGTATAATCATAATATACTTGCCCTGTCTGACAACGCCTGCCTTTATGCAGACGGTGTTAAATATATATTTAGAAAAAGAGATGCGGCTAAGCTGCAGAATGAGGTTTTGTTTTACAGCGGCATATTGAGAAGGGTGTGGGAAAGTGATTTATGCTGAAAGAATTATGACCGATTTTATAGAACTTATAACGGCTGATGAATATTTTAAAGATATTCAGATTTTGCGTGCGTATCCCGGGGGAATCAAGTCCACACTGCTTGAAAATGCCGTTGTTGCAGTTGGGTTGAAAGAAATAAATGTTGAGGACAGCTCTCTTGGAGAGAGTGTTAAGACCGGTACAATCAGTGTTTTTGCAAATATTTATGTTCCCTATTCTTTTGATAAAAGCAATTTTGAAAAAATCGTTTTTCGTATCTGCAGGAACGTTGCGGAATTCAATATAGTTTCGGTTAACATTTCTGAAATTACCGCAAACAGTGCTTCTGAATGCTTTGTTATGAAAGTCGTATTTACTTTTAATGATGAATTATGCTTTAGGGATGATGAAGATGAATAACGAAAAGGACTACGCGGAAATGAAGGAAATTTCCGAATATCTGCGCCTTGACTCCAAACGGTTTGATAACGGCAATGAGGAAACGGAGTAAAACAAATGATGAAGATGAAATATAAGGATTTTGAATTTCCTTCAAACCCTTCGGTTCTTAAGGTTGAGCTTTCGGATAATGTTGTTGAAAAGCCGCTTTTCGGGAGTGACAGTGCAGTTTACAGCATATCGCATAATGCGGCACTTATAAGCGGGGAAGGCTGTTTTTGGGGAAAAGACGGAATTGTTTTTTCAAGAGAACTGAAAGCTCTGCAGAAAAGCAGCAGTTCGGGCTGGCTTTTCTTGCCTGACGGCGGCTGTTACAATGCATTTTTAACTGCACTTACAGTTAAAGAGGATTCCAAAAAGTGCTGTGTATTTTACACCTTTTCTTTTACCGAAAACTGCAATCATAAGAAGGATGAATTTGATTTCGGTTTTACATATGCACTTGAAAATGAAAATATGTTTGATATTTCCCATCGGTGCGGTGTAGAGATTGAAAGGCTTATGCAGCTTAATAATATTGAAACCCCGTTCAGTGTAAGTGTTGGTGATAAGGTGGTGCTCAGATGATATTTGAATTATCTGATATAAACGGCAATGCAGTCCTTGCAGAAAATATTGTTTCTTATGAGCTGATAAGCGAAGCCGGTGCCGCGTGTGACGGATTAAGGCTGAATTTTATTCAAAGCAGTCTTATAGGTGAAATATGCACGGTTAAGGCGTATATAGACAGTGTGCTTATTTTTAACGGCTTTTGTGACAAGCAGAAAATCTGTATGGATAAATCTGGAGTCAGCTGCTTTATTTATGCAAGAAGCAGTGCGGCTCTTCTGGTTGACAATGAGGCACTGCCGTGCCAATACAGCAAGCCGTCTGCAAGGCAGTTGTGGTATTCAAATGCAAGAGATTTTGGCTTTGAGTGTGCACTGCCTGAAATATATACTGAAAATAACTATCTTGTTTCAAAGGGCACAAGCTGCTATGGCGCAATTAATGACTTTGTTTCAGCCGTTTACGGTGCACCTGTTTATGCAACACCTGATAATGTGCTTACGGTTTACAAAGAAAGTGAATATACAAAAAGTCTTAATGATTATAATGTGGTTTCGTTTTCTTATATTATAAACAGAAGTGAGCCTGTAAGTGAAATTGATTATAAAATAAGTTCCGGTGATGATTATTCCTACCATTTTAAAAGCGATTATGCTGACAGAATGGGGATTAAGAGAAGAAGGCTTTATAATCTTTCATCCATTCCGCTCTGGCAAAGAGAAACTACCGCTGAAAAAAAGATTAAGGATTCCTTGGAAGAATATTATTCTGTTTCGGCTGAAATCTCAGGCGAATGTGATTTAAAACTTTATGACTGAGTTATATTTGATTTTGCAGTTAATGATGATAATGAAGAATTTTATGTAAGTGAGCTTATAAGAAGCAAGGGTAAAGGCGGAGAGAAAACAGCAATTGTTCTGAAAAAGAAAATAAATGGGGAGCTGGTTAATTATGTGGCTTAGCAGAAAATTCGGAAGCAGGCAGAAGGAGTCTGCAGAAACAGGAACGGTAGCTATAGGAGGAAGCTCAACAATCAAAACGGCGTCAACTGTTCTTGCCGAAAATGTTCAGAATTATGCCCCATACGGCTACTCGGCATTTGCTCCGTGCGGTGAGGAAATTCTGCTTATCAGCAGTGCAAACGGTACTGCTGGGGCAGGAACAAAAATGAGCGATGAAAGTATTAATGAGGGAGAGATTTCCATAAGCTCCAAGGGCGGAGCAAGAATTGTTCTGAAGAATGACGGCAGTATTCAGATAAACGGTTTTGTTTTTACAGCGGACGGAAAAATTAAAAATGCAGAAGGGCAGGTTGTTTTATGACAGAAAAAATAACAAATGGTGATTATGTTAAAAACGGTGCATCGCTTGTCGAGATTGAGCATATAGAAGAGGTTTTGCAGAATATAGCAATTGCTCTTAAAACACAAAGAGGCAGCTTTTATCCTGATAAAAATTATGGTTCTGCCTTGTGCAATGCAGGTAAAGAAACAGATGAAGCATATGCCGCAGCTTATGCCCGGCAGGCTCTTTATAATTTGAGCGGAGTGCTTATAAAATCCGTAAAAATATATGACAGTAATTTTGAATTTACAATAGCAGTAAATAATCAGGAAAGGCAGGTGCTGGTAACAACGTGAGTATAACATATAATGAAATACTTGATTCCATGAAGGCAGCTTTTCAGCAGGAAAAGGGTGAGGCTGTTGCCGATCTTTCGGATCTTGAATTAAGATTCAAGGCAGTTGCATCAGAAATCTATTCTGTTTGTGCATACGGAGATTATATTTTCAGGCAGGGATTTCCGCAGACGGCAACCGGTGCGTATCTGGACAAGCATGCACAGCTCAGAAGTATAACAAGGAAAAAGGCGGCACGTGCCGGCGGAGAATTGACCTTTTCACTTTCGGAAGCGGCAAGTAAAAGTATTACTATTCCTGCAGGTACAATATGCTCTGCTGCGGGAAAGCCTTTTATTCAGTTTGCAACCGATAAAAGAGCCGTCATAAGTGCAGGCAGACTTTCTGTGTCTGTTCCTGCAACGGCTTTGCGAACAGGGCAGGAGCATAATGTTGAAGCGGGAAGTGTTACCGATATGGTTAATCCGCCTGATTATGTTTTTTCCGTAACAAATGACAAGGCATTTACAGGTGGTTGGAATGACGAAAGTGATGAGGCATTGCGTGAACGTATTCTGAGTTCATACAGCAACACAAAAAATGCTGTTAGTGCCGAAGGAGTAAGAGAAATCTTGCTTTCTCTTGATGAAATAACGGATGCATGCGTATTTTCAAATAGCAGTTCTTCAGCTAATGTATGCCTTAAAACAAGAAATGGCAGACTTTCAAGCAGCTTAAAGGCAAAGGTTTCCGATTTGCTTGGATTTTTATCATTTTGTTCGGTGGAAATTAATTTTATTGCGGCAAGTGTAAAAGAATTTTCAGTTAAGGCAGAGGCAAAGGTTTTAAGTGGATATGATAATGATAAAATTGAACGTGCAGTAAGAGCACGAATTATATCGCTTTGCAGCAATGAAAAAATCGGGCAGAATTATAATGAAGCGGCAATCGCTGCCTCATGCAGTGATATAGAAGGAATAGAATACATAAATGTATTTTTCCGGTGCGATGGGGGAATTGTTTCCTGCGGAAGCACGGAGTTTCTGAGATTAACTGAAACAGAGGTTTATATTCATGAATAGTAATGAAATATTCAGCCGCCTTGAAGGACTGATGAAAAAGCTTTCTATGTCTTCGGAACGGGGAAGCTATACAAGAGCCGAAATGAAGGCTTATGCAGCAGGGATAGCTCTAGCGGCAGAAAACATGGAGAGAGTTTTAAAAAATCTTTTTATAGACACAGCAGAAAAGGATGGTATTGCACTGTTTTTGAGTATGATAAATGAAAATCCTGCGCAGACAGAAAGTGAATCTAAGCAGCTTATTATAGATACTGTTTCAAATCAGATGCAGATATATAAAAAAAGTGAATTTGATTCATTGGTTGCATCTTTGGGTGTTTTCGGTGAGTCAACATATATTACAGACGATAATATAATAACTCTTTATTATACGGGACTTGTAGATATGCCTTGCTTTAAGGATGTTTCCGATTTATGTGCCAATCATATTCCGTGCTTTTCTCAGATTAGCATGGCAAGCGAAGGTGTGCAGTTTTTTGTTTGGGAAAAGCTTGCATTACCATGGTTTAAGCTGGACAGTGTTAAATTGCCTTTCTATGTTTTAGACAGTATGTAATTATTTATCGATAAAGGAGATAATATGAGTTCAACACAAAAAACAGATTATTTATCACTTAACCAATGGGTGACAACAGATATTCCTACACGAACGGATTTTAATTATGATAATGAAATGATTGATACGGCAATAAATAATCATTGCAGTGATGATAATATACATGTTGCACAGGCGGACAGAGAAAAATGGGATTCGCCGTACTTTATAGGCTTTTATTATGGTGACGGTTCTGCAATAAGAACAGTTGATACGTCCTGCCCGTTTGTGCCGAGCTTTGGGTTTGTTTTTGCAGGAGGAATGCCTCCATCGGTTACGGATTTCAATGTTAAAAATAAGAAAAACTATTTTGGCTTTCTTTCAAAAAGAACAAGCACGGCAGGTATAAGCCTTTCGGGAACTGAATTAAGAATTCCGATAAACGGTAACCCCGTAAATTCCAGTGAATATATGAATTTCAATGTTGCCGGAATAACATATTGCTTTGTGCTTTTCAGATAAATATTTTCGGAGCAGGGTAAAACCTGCTCTGTTTTTCTATTTACAACAGGATAATTTTATTCTATAATGTTTTATAATATTGAAATTTGAAGGAGTATTTATATGCTGCTTGCGGTTGATATTGGAAATACAAATATTGTTTTAGGTGTGCTGAACGGCGAAAAGCTGATTTGCTCGGGTCGTCTTTCAACAAACGTAAATGAAACTGAAATTGAATACTCAATGAAACTGAAAGCATTTTTAGATATTAATAATGTTGATAATATAGATGGTGCGATTATTTCCAGTGTTGTGCCAGCTTTGGTAAGAACGCTTCTGAAAAGTATTCAGCTTGTGTGCAATGTAGAGGCGCTTGTTGTAGGTCCGGGGGTGAAAACAGGACTTAATATTAAAATAGATAATCCCGCTGAGACAGGCGCGAATATTGTTGTTGGGGATGTTGCGGTTATAAATAAATATCCGCTTCCGGCAATTGTTTTTTATTTCGGTACTGCAACAACAGCTTCGGTTATTGATAAAACAGGTGCACATCTGGGCGGTGCAATTATGTGCGGAATAAAAACAGCAATCAATTCTCTTTCAAGCACAACTGCCCAACTTCCGCAGATTGATATATCGGTTCCGTCAAAAATAATAGGCAGAAATACTGTGGATGCAATGAAATGCGGTTCGGTTATAGGTACAGCCGCCATGCTTGAGGGGCTTGTTTCAAGGTTTGAAAAGGAGCTTGGGGAAAAAGCAACGGTTATTGTAACAGGCGGTTTCGGCAAAGCAATAGCAAAGGCAGCGGAGCTTGATGTTATTGTAGATGAAAATTTGTTTGTAGACGGATTGAGAATTATATATGAAAAAAATAAGATGAAAAAACAGGGAGAAGCATAAAATTATGGCAATTTTCAGAGCATTTAAAGCATTCAGACCTGCACAGAGAAATCAGGCACTTATTCCCGCACTGCCGTATGATGTTATGAGCAGTGAGGAAGCAAGGCAGATGGTTCGCGGCAATTCCCTTTCCTTTCTTCATGTTGATAGAGCAGAAATTGATTTGCCGCTCGGCGCAGATAAATATTCTGATGAAGTGTATCAGAAGGCAAAGGAAAATCTGGAGGCACTTGAAAATACAGGTGCAATGATTCAGGATAAAACGCCGTGTCTTTATATTTACAGGCAGATTATGAATGGCAGAGTTCAGGTTGGAATTGTAGGCTGTGCATCCATTGATGATTATCTGAATAACGTCATCAAAAAGCATGAAAAAACACTCGCAAAAAAAGAAAAGGACCGTATAAACCATGTTCATACAACCAATGCAAATACAGGTCCTATATTTTTAACCTACAGAAAAAATGCGTCTATCAATATGACGGTTTCGCTGTGGATGAATGAGAGGGAGCCTGTTTATAATTTTGAAGCAGATGGTGTTCTTCAGACAGTCTGGGTTATTGACGATATTGAAACAATCAACCGTTTGACATCTCTGTTCAAAGAGGTTCAGGCACTTTATATTGCAGACGGTCATCACAGATGTGCCTCGGCAGTAAGAGTCGGTCAGATGAGAAGAGAGGAAAATCCCGACTATACGGGTGATGAAGAATTCAATTATTTTCTGGCCGTTGCCTTTCCTGATGATGAGCTTGAAATAATGGATTATAACCGTGTTGTTAAGGATTTGAACGGTTTATCCGCAGATGAATTTTTAAGCAGGGTTTTTGAAAAATTTGAAATAAAAAAAGAAGAGGCGCCTTATCATCCTATAGAAAAGCATACCTTCGGAATGTATCTTGATAAGGAATGGTATTCACTCAAAGCAAAAAAATCAATTATAAATGAAAATGATCCTGTAGCAAGGCTGGATGTTTCTATTCTGCAGGAAAATTTGCTTGATCCCATTCTTGGAATCAGAGATCCTAAAAATGACAGCAGAATTGATTTTATAGGCGGCATAAGGGGGCTTACAGAGCTTGAAAGACGTGCCAAAACAGATATGAAGCTGGCCTTTTCAATGTACCCCACAACAACGGATGATTTAATTGCAATTGCAGATGCGGGGCAGATTATGCCGCCAAAGTCAACTTGGTTTGAGCCTAAACTGCTTTCGGGTCTGTTTGTTCATCATTTATCCGATTAAATGTGAATATAATAATATATAATTAATGTTTTTTTATTGTTTTATAAATAAATACAAGTTTTTATTGTAATTTACATTTCATTTTAGTAAAATATAACTATATTAATTTTTCGGAGGAGAAAAAATGAAAGAAGAAAGCAGAAAGTATGTGCAGGAAGCATATGATATAGTTACATATGCGGCAAAAAAAATCGGCAGCAGACTGCCCGGATCAGAGGGTGAAAAGAAGTATGCCGACTATATGGGTGATAAGCTTCGCGAAATCGGCATAGAACCTAAGCAGGAGGAGTTTGCTGTTTCTCCTCGTTCATCAATCGGCGGAATTCCATATGCAGGCTGGGCAGGTGTTATTTTAAGTGCACTCGTTTATCTTGCTCTTCAGATTACTTCCGTGTGGTTCGGAATGGCTCTCGGCGGAATCGTTGTTGTTGCATGGCTTGTTTTAAGTGTGTTCCTCTACAAAACATGGTTTGATATGTTCTTCAAGCAGGAAATATCACAGAATACATATGGTGAGCTTTTGCCGGAGGACGGAAAGTATGATTATACAATTATTCTTTCAGGTCACACAGATACAAGCTGGACATGGAGACATTCAGAGCACGCATACAAATATAAGGATAAGCCTTTAATCGGTATGCTTGCTACATATGGCAAGGTTGGCTTCGGTGCAATCTGCGTATTCTTTCTTATCGGTGTTTCTATTGCAATGTCTGTTATTTATACAGGTGCATATTTAGGCGCAGACTGGGCATTGAACTGTGTAAATTATTCATTATCATTCTATTATTTCAGAATAGCAATGCATTTTATTCCGATTATTACCGCTATCGGAAGTATGTTTGTTGTTATGTGGGCAGATCCGAATCCCCGCAATGCATCACGCGGTGCCATGGATAATGCAACAGGCTGTGCACTCAGCTATGCCGTAACAAGGTATTTCAAGGAAAATCCTGATAAAATGCCTAAAAATTGCCGTATTGTTGATTTCAACTGCGGTTCCGAAGAGGCAGGTTTAAGAGGATCAATGGCATTTGCAGCAGAGCACAAGAATGATGATTTAACAAAGAATGCATGGAATATCAATATAGATTCAGTTGCGGATAAAGAGTATTTTGAGGTTGTTATTAAAGACGATTGGCAGTTTACACGCTTTGATAAAGACCTTGAGCAGATGTTTAAGGATACATTCAATGAACTTGGTATTGAAAGCAAAACAAACGGCTGTATTCATAACCCTGTCGGCGGATGTGACAGCACACCGCTTACAAAGGCAGGCGTTAAATCAGTTACCTTTGCGGCACAGAATCCGGTGCTTACCTATTATTATCACACTTGGCGTGATATGCCTGAGCGTTTTGAAATGGAAACAGTAGGTGACGGCTTTGATGTTGTTTTGGGTGTAATTGATAAAATTGCGGCTTTCCAGGAAGCACAGGGCTATAACGGACCTCGCAAATAAGCATTGGTTTAATAAAATTTATTCAGTATGGGTGAGCATAGCTTGCCCATATTTTTGTGTGCATTTTTTTGTTTTATTTTATAATGATATATGATACAATAATACAAATATCATAAATTACAAGAGGTTTGAAAATGAAATTACTTGTGCTTGACGGTAACAGTATTGTTAACCGTGCCTTTTACGGAATAAAGCTATTATCAACAAAAAGCGGTTATTATACAAATGCTGTTTACGGTTTTTTAAATATTCTTCTAAAACTGCAGGATTTCTGCGGCCCGGATGCAGTAACGGTTGCGTTTGATGTTCATGCACCAACCTTTCGACATAAAATGTATGATGCATATAAGGCAGGCAGGCACGGTATGCCGGATGAGCTTCGTCAGCAGATGCCTGTGCTTAAAAATCTTCTTCATTGCCTTGGCTATAAAACGATTGAGTGTGAGGGATGGGAGGCAGACGATATTTTAGGCACGCTTGCAGAAAACTGCCGTAACAACTCAAATGAATGCTTTATCGCTACGGGGGACAGGGACGCACTTCAGCTTGCACACGGCGGAGTTAAGGTTCTGCTTGCAAGAACAAAAGCCGGTCAGGCTGCAACGGATGTTTATGATGAAGCAGCAATTATGGAGGAATATGGTATTGCTCCGGCGGCACTTATTCAGGTTAAGGCACTGCAGGGTGATTCAAGCGATAATATTCCCGGAGTTGCAGGCGTTGGTGCAAAAACCGCACTGGATTTAATTCAGAAATTTGAAAATATAGATTACATTTATGAACATCTGGATGAAATAGATATTAAAAAGGGTGTGCGCGAAAAGCTCAGAATTGATAAGGAAAAAGCATATCTTTCACTCGAACTCGGCACGATACGCACAGATGCCCCTATAGATGTAAATATAAATTCTTATGTTGTTAACGGCGGAGATAAGTCTGCTGCGGCTTCGGAATTTGCACGGCTTGAGCTTTTCAGCCTTATTGATAAATTCAATCTTAACCGAAATGAAGCAAGGGTTGAAATAACAGAAGAGAAGCCGCGTGAAATAACGAAGGAAATATGTACAGATGCAAAAGAGCTGCTTGAAAAAATCGGAAATGACCAAGCATATTTTTATGCAGATGTTATTGATGGTGCAATTGCTGATTTGTATTTTGCAATCGGTGATGAAATTGTTGTAATGCCGTCTTATTGTGAGCAGTTCAGCAGCTTTGTTACAGAATTTTTTAACAGCAGTGTTAAAAAGTACAGCTACAATACAAAGGAACTTCACCGCCTTGCTGCAAAGATGGGTGTAAACTGCAATGCGGTTGCAGGGGATTTAATGCTTTCGGCATATCTTCTGCGTCCGTCTGATACAAATTATGATATGGATCATCTTTGTCTTGAATATGGTGTTATTCTGCCTGAATATGAAAATGAAATGGGGCAGGCGGAGCAGGCTGTTTCTTATGCAGCTGTAATAAAGCCCCTTTTTGATAAAACCAATATACTTCTTGAAGAAGCAGAGCAGACGAAACTTTTAAATGAAATTGAGCTTCCGCTTGCCGAAGTTCTCGGAAAAATGGAGATTGCAGGCTTTGAGGTGGATAAAGAGGGCATAGAGGAATTCGGCAAAATGCTTTCTGCACGGATTAAAGAATTAACTGCCGCTATATATGAAACCGTCGGTCACGAATTTAATATAAATTCTCCAAAGCAGCTCGGTGTAATTCTGTTTGAAGAAATGGGCATTCCCTGCAAAAAGAAAACCAAAAGCGGCTATTCAACAAAGGCGGAAATTCTTGAGGAACTTGCACCGCAGTATCCCGTTGTGTCATTGATTCTTGAATTCAGGAGTCTTTCAAAGCTGAAATCAACCTATTGTGACGGACTTTTGAAGGTAATAAATGCAGACGGCAGAATTCACACCTCATTCAATCAGGTTGAAACACGCACGGGCAGAATTTCCTCGCTTGAGCCTAATTTGCAGAATATTCCTATCCGTACGGAGTTAGGCAAGGAAATGAGAAAGTTTTTCCGTGCAGGTGAAGGAAAGGTACTTATTGATGCGGACTACAGCCAGATTGAATTGCGTGTGCTTGCAGACTTGGCAGATGACAAAAATATGATAGCTGCCTTCAACAGCGGAGAGGATATTCACCGCACAACCGCTGCACAGGTTTTCGGACTGCCTGCCGAGATGGTAACACCCATTCTGCGTTCAAGAGCAAAGGCGGTTAATTTTGGTATTGTTTACGGTATCGGTGCTTTCAGCCTTGCAAAGGATATCGGTGTTACAAACAAGGAAGCAAAGGAATATATAGATGGTTATCTTCAGCACTTCAGCGGTGTTGCATCCTATATGAACAGAATGATTGAAAAGGCAAAGGATAACGGCTATTCGGAAACGCTGTTCAATCGCCGCCGCTATCTGCCCGAGCTTGCATCAAGCAATCATATGATGCGGGCTTTCGGAGAACGTGTTGCAAGAAATATGCCTATTCAGGGAACGGCTGCGGATATTATTAAAATTGCCATGGTTAAGGTTGCCGCAAGGCTGGAAAAGGAAAATATGAAGGCCCGCCTGATTCTTCAGGTGCACGATGAGCTTATTGTTGAAGCGCCTGAAAGCGAAGCTGAAAAAGCACTTGAAATTGTAACCGAGGAAATGGAAAATGCCTGCAATATGAAGGTTCGCCTGCTTGCGGACGGTAAAATCGGCAAAACGTGGTACGATGCACATTAATTGCAGTTCGGTTCAAATCTAATATAGAAATAAAGATTTTATTGGTTTAATTATGGAAATTAAAGAATTATCAACAAAATATGTTAAAGCAGTTGCTGAAATTGAACGTGTCTGCTTTTCAAATCCGTGGGGTGAAACGGTGCTTGCGGATGAACTGAAAAATGATTGCTCCCACATTTATGTTGCCGTTGAAGACGGCAGGGCAGTCGGCTATGCAATGCTTTATGTTGTCTGCGGCGAAGCGGATATAGTGCGTGTTGCCGTTCTGCCTGAATACAGAAGGCGGGGAATAGCGGAAAAGCTGCTTTTAAAAAGCTTTGAAATCAATGAAACAGATGCAGTTTTTCTTGATGTACGCGAAAGCAATGCGGCTGCTATTAATCTATATAAATCTCTTGGGTTTAAGGATACGGGTGTACGCAAGGATTATTACAGTAATCCAACTGAAAATGCAATTTTGATGAAAAAGGAATTTTAATTGATAATGAATATTTTAGGAATAGAATCCTCCTGTGATGAAACTGCGGCAGCAGTTGTGCAGGACGGAAGAATTGTTAAATCAAATATTGTGGCAACCTCGCTTGATGAGCATAAGCTCTATGGCGGCGTTGTGCCTGAAATTGCTTCACGACGGCATGCGGAATCAATAAGCGGCGTTGTTAAAGAGGCTTTGCAGCAGGCAGACTGCACGATTGATGATATTGATGCAATTGCAGTTACCTTTGCACCGGGTCTTATAGGTGCACTTCTTGTGGGTGTCAATTTTGCAAAGGGGCTTGCAGTTTCTGCAAATAAGCCGCTGGTGCCTGTTCATCATCTTCGTTCTCACATTGCATCAAATTACTTAACATCTGACTTGAAGCCGCCTTTCCTTTGCCTTATTGCAAGCGGAGGACATTCACATATTGTTGCAGTTAACAGCTATACAGATTATAAAATAATAGGAAAAACACGTGATGATGCTGCGGGTGAAGCACTTGATAAGGCGGGCCGCACAATGGGGCTTCCTTACCCCGGAGGAATCAGCATTGATAAAATCAGCAGGGACGGGAATGCAGATGCCTATTCTTTCCCTCATCCGAGAGTAGACGGTGCACCATATGATTTTTCGTTCAGTGGTCTGAAAACCTCTGTTATAAATATTGTTCACAATGCTGCACAGAAAGGCGAGGAGATAAACATTCCCGATCTGGCGGCATCCTTTCAGAAAAATGTTGTAGGCTGTTTAATTTCAAATCTTGAAAAGGTTTCAGAAAATTTTGGTTATAATAAAATTGTGCTGGCAGGGGGAGTTTCTGCAAATTCCCTTTTAAGGTGTGAAAGCGAGTTGCTGTGCAAAAAGCACGGCTGGGATTTATATTTGCCGCAGCTTAAATACTGCGGTGATAATGCCGCAATGGTTGCTTCGCAGGGCTACTATGAATTTACTGCAGGCATAAAAGCAGAAAATAACCTTAATGCTTATGCAACAATGCCAATAGATATTGTTAAATTTTAGTCAATTTATATATTATGCCTATTGAAATCAGGGAAAAATTTGCTATAATATAAACTGATGAAAATTGCGGCATTTACTCATTAATTTCCATCACTAAATTGTATTCTGTATAAAGGAGAGATAATATGGAAACAACACTTACAAACAATAAGTCACTTCTTGATTGGCTTGATGAAAAGGTAGAACTTTTAAAGCCATCAAAAATCATGTGGATTGACGGCTCTAAGGAGCAGATTGATGCACTTAAAGCAGAAGCAGTAGAAACAGGTGAAATGATTAAGCTTAACGAAGAGCTTCTTCCTGACTGCTATCTTCACAGAACAGCAGAAAACGATGTTGCTCGTGTTGAAGACAGAACACTTATCTGCTCAAAGAATGAAAAAGATGCAGGTCCAACCAACCACTGGATGGATCCTGAAAAAGCATACAAAATGCTTTATGACATTGCTGCCGGTTCATATGAGGGCAGAACAATGTATATTATCCCTTATTCAATGGGCCCTGTTGGTTCACCATTCTCAAAGATTGGTATTGAAATCACAGATTCAATCTATGTTGTTCTTAATATGAACATCATGACAAGAATAGGCAAAAAGGTGCTTGAAGCTCTTGGCGATTCAAATGACTGGGTACGCGGTATGCACTGCAAATGTAATGTAGATCCTGAAAACAGATGGATTTGCCAGTTCCCTGAGGATAATACAATTATTTCTGTTAACTCAGCTTACGGCGGAAATGTTCTTCTTGGCAAAAAGTGCTTTGCACTTCGTATAGCTTCTTACCTTGGTAAGAATGAAATGTGGCAGGCAGAGCATATGCTTATCCTTGGTCTTGAAAAACCAAACGGTGAGGTTAAGTATATTTGTGCAGCATTCCCAAGTGCATGCGGTAAAACAAACCTTGCAATGCTTATTCCTCCGGAAGGCTATCAGAAGAAAGGTTACAAAGTATGGTGCGTTGGTGATGATATTTCTTGGATCAGAAAAGGTCCGGACGGTCGCCTTTATGCTATCAACCCTGAAAACGGTTTCTTCGGTGTTGCTCCGGGAACAAATATGAAATCTAATCCAAACGCTCTTAAGTCAACAATGAGCGGCACTATTTTCACAAACGTTTGTCACAACCTTGATAACAATACAGTTTGGTGGGAAGGTCTTGACAAGAATCCGCCTACAAATGCTATTGACTGGAAGGGTAATCCTTGGAATGGTCAGGAATCAACAGAGAAGGGTGCTCATCCAAACTCAAGATTCACTGCTCCTGCAACAAACTGCCCTTGTATTTCATCTGAATTTGAAAACCCACAGGGTGTTCCGATTTCAGCAATCGTATTCGGCGGCAGACGTGCTAAGCTTACTCCTCTTGTATATCAGTCAAAGAGCTGGAACAATGGTGTATTCGTAGGCTCAATCATGGGTTCAGAAACAACTGCTGCTGCAACAGGTGCGGTTGGTGTTGTTCGCCGTGATCCTATGGCTATGCTTCCATTCTGCGGCTACAATATGGGTGACTACTGGAAGCATTGGATTGAGATTGGTAAAACTCTTGATCCTGATAAGGCTCCTAAAATCTTCAATGTTAACTGGTTCCGTAAGGATGATGAGGGTAACTTCCTCTGGCCTGGTTTCGGTGACAATATGCGTGTTCTTGACTGGATTATTGATCGCTGCGAGGGTAAGGTAGACGCTCAGGAAACAGCTATCGGTTATCTTCCATATGCTGATGATATCAACCTTGAAGGTCTTGATATGACTAAGGAAGATCTTGAAAAGATTCTTGATGTTGATAAGGCTGCTTGGGAAGAAGAATTCAAGGGTGTAGACGAACTCTATGCTAAGTTTGGTGATACTCTTCCTGAAGAACTCAAAGCAGAGCTTAACAATGTTAAAGAAGCACTTTAATTTATAATTCAAACCCGAAGGATTCTTCCTTCGGGTTGTTTTTTGTAAAAAAAGGACTGAGACAAATATTGTCTCAGTCCTTTTTATCTTGCAGCGTATTTATTTTGCAGTAAAGGTTAATGTATCAGACCAATTTGGTGAATAAGCATATTGACCGTCAATAATGTCATAAGCTCTCATTCTTATCTGATATTTTCTGCCGGAAGTAAATGTCCATTCCTTAGTCCAGTAGCCTGTGTGAACATAATGCTTCCAGTCTCCGCCTTCTTCTTTGATTTGAATCTGGTAACCGTCAGCAAAAGGATCTCTTGCACAGGAAACAGTAGCAAAACCGCCTGCCTTTATGTTTGTAACAGTAAAGTCTGTAACCTGAGGAATTGTACGTTTTGTTGAAAAACTTAATGTATCGGACCAATTGTTTGAATAGTAATATTGACCGTCAATAATATCATAAGCCCTCATTCTTATCAGGTAGTTTTTACCTTTTTCAAAAGTCCACTCCTTGGTCCAGTAGCCTGTATGAACATAGTGTTTCCAGTCGCCGCCGTTTTCCTTAATCTGAATCTGGTAGCCTGTTGCCAAAGGATCTCTTGCACAGGAAACAGTAGCTCTTCCGTCAGGCCATATACTTGTAACGGTAAAGTTTGTAACTTTTGGAATAGAAGAACGCTTTGTTGAAAAACTTAAAGTGTCAGACCAATTGGAAGAATAATAGTATTTACCATCAAGATAGTAATAAGATCTCATCCTGATCTGATAGTCTTTGTTTCGATCAAAATTCCATTCTTTTGTCCAGTAACCGGTATGAACGTAATGCTTCCAGTCACCGCCGTTTTCTTTAATCTGAATCTGATAGCCTGTGGCATTAGGATCCTTTGTGCAGGAAACGGTAGCTTTTCCGTCAGGTTGAACATTTGTAACAGTAAAATTGCTAACCTTAGGAAGTTTGTTCTTTGTTGAAAAACTTAATGTATCAGACCAATTGGAAGAATAGTAATATTTACCGTCTAAATAGTAGTAAGACCTCATTCTGATCTGATAATCTTTGTTTGGATCAAAATTCCATTCCTTAGTCCAGTAACCGGTATGAACGTAATGCTTCCAGTCACTGCCGTTTTCTTTAATTTGAATCTGATAGCCGTTTGCCTTAGGGTCTTTAGCACAGGAAACAGTAGCTTTTCCGTTAGGCAGTATATTTGTTACAGTAAAGTTTGTAACCTTTGGAAGTGTATTTTTTGTTGTAAAGCTTAATATTTCAGACCAATTGGATGAATAGGAGTATTTTCCGTTATAAATATCATAGGCTCTCATTCTGATCTGATAATCGGTGTTAGGCTCAAAGGCCCATTCCTTAGTCCAATAACCTGTATGAACGTAATGTGTCCATGCACCGCCGTTTTTTCTAATCTGAATCTGATAACCGCTTGCCTTGGGGTCTTTTGCACAGGAAACGGTAGCTTTTCCGTTAGGCAGTGCATTGGTAATGGTAAAGTTCTGAACCTTTGGTATACTTGCGGATAGCCGCTTGGTGGAAAACGATATGGTATCAGACCAGTTATCATTATAATAGTAGTATCCGTCAATTAAGGTATATGTTCTTACCCTGAGCTGGTAGTTGGCAGCCTCTTGAAATTCCCATTCCTTGGATAAATAGGTGGTATGAACATAATGAGTCCAGCTGCCGTTATTTACGCTTACCTGAATATCGTAACCGGTAATATCGGAAACCTTGTTATAAGAAACTACAGCCTTATTTGGTGCAACAAGTGAAACCTTTACATTTGAAACCTTTGCCACATCATTAGGCATATTTTTGTAAACGGGAATAGAGAAAGTGCGTGCCTGTGACAGGAGATTTGCACTTTTGTAGCCGTTATATGCTTTTAATGACTCAGAAGCTGCTGCCTGAACATTTGCCATATATTCGTGGCTGTGCAGGCTTGAACCTGATGCAGGATTAACATTGAATTTTTGGAGATAACCTGTGTATTGTGTTGCTCCAAAGTTGTTCGCTATGTAAACAGCACCGTTGTAGATTGAAAGGTAAGGGTTTGTCCATGGTCTGTTATATTTATCCGATCCGTTATTTACAAGGTCGGAACGGATATATCCCGTGTAGGTTTTGCCGCTTACGGTTACGGTAACGTTATACCATATATGACCATCGGATTGTTTTTGTGTTTGTGAATTGTAGGTAAGCTTTGTTCCGTTTGGAATTAATACAATGCGGGAACTGTTTGTTGTTGGAGATTTTCTTAAATTTGAATTTGCATTTGTTGTGTACCCCGAACTTGAGGTTGCAGCCCATTTAAGCCCGTCCAGTGCACCGGTGTAAGCACCGATATTGTAGTAATTGTAAATTCCGGGATAGCGTGAATTGGTGCCGCTTGCACCTCCTGCGGAATTGGTTCTGCCGCCAACCTCCTGCACAATTTTAGATGCAAGGTAATAAGCAGAAAGTCCGCTGTTTTTTGCTGCAGCCATAATTGCTGCTGAATATTTCGTTGCAGGTGAATAGTCTACGGTTCGACCCTGTGCATTTTTATATGTGATATTGGCATTATGCATCCATGTTCCCGAAAGTATTGTTTCTACTCCCGCAACAGAGTGAGATGCATCATATGCAGTTGATTCAAACTGGAAAATGTATTTTTCATCAAGAAAATTTCTTGGGTCCATATAATATTCAACAGCCGTCTGTGAGGCTGCAACCCAGTTTGACCCTTCGTGCACAATATAATTTCCGTTTCTATAGCAGGTGGAATCAGCACAATAGTAACCTTTTCCGTTATTGCCGGAATATCTTTGAATAAGCTGCTGTGAATGCGGTGTTCTTTCCTGCGCAACAGCAGTGGTCCAGTCTTCATTAGTTATAAGCGGCTCAAAATTCCAATTAGGATATTTTTTGTGCAGCTCTACAAGCTTTGTTATATATGACTCGGTAAAGCCCTTGCTTCTGAGCTGCGTTGCAAAATCTGCCGCTTCTGAAGAAACCGGAATTGCTGGCATAATGCATAATAGAATAGCAATGGAAAGCATTAAAGAGATTATTCGTTTTTTCATAATTTATAATTCTCCTTTATCTTTATACTAAATTTATTTTAGCACGAATAATGGTAACATTGTTTTGTTGATTTTGTCAACTTTTTTTCATCTTTTGTAATAAATTTACACAAATTATTATAATTGACACATCTACGAATAATGATTATACTAATAATGTATCTAAACTTAGGAGGATAAAGCAATATGAAAGTATCTGTTATTATTCCTGTTTATAATGCTGAAAAATATCTTGAGCAGTGCCTTGAAAGTCTTTTGAATCAGACTCTTAAGGAAATTGAAATTATATGTGTTGATGATGGCTCTGAGGACCGCTCGGTTGAAATTATTGAAAAATTTTCCGAAAAAGACTGCAGAATTTCACTTTTACGGCAGAAAAACAGTTATGCAGGAGTTGCAAGAAATAACGGCTTAAATGCTTCAACAGGTAAATATGTTATTTTCCTTGATGCCGATGATTTTTTTGAACCGGATATGCTTCTTTCAATGTATAATAAAATTGAAAGTGATCATGCTGAAATCTGCCTTTGCAATGCTAAAAATTATAATGAGAAAACAGGTGAAATAAAAGCGGTAAAGCATTATCTTAATGTTGATTTTCTGCCGGATAAAACTCCGTTTTCGGCAGAAGAAATCAGATTAAGAATATTTAATGCAATAAATCCCGCTCCGTGGACTAAACTTTTTAAAAGAGAATTTATTATTGAAAATGACTTTCGGTTTCAGCCTCTTAAGAAAACAAATGATTTGTTTTTTGTTTATTCTTCACTTGCATGTGCCGAAAGAATAACTTATATTAATGAAGCTTTTGTTAATTATAGAGTTGATAATGAAACAAGCCTTCAGGGTAAAACATCAGAGCTTAATGAAGATTTTTATGTATCGCTTTATGCCTTAAAAAAAGAACTTCAGAAAAAAGGCTTATTTGCAAAATTTGAGCAAAGCTTTGCAAACAGAGCCTTAAGCACATCTTTTTATGTGCTTGACAAAATTACAGATAAGGAAAATTATATAATTATTGCAGATAAGCTCAGAAATTCCTATTTGTACCACTTGAGTGTTTTCAGTCATACAAGAGGCTATTTCTATAAAAAGGCAGATTATGTCAGACTCATTGATTTTATGGAAGGAAGCTCTGCGGAACTGTGGGATGAAGCACATAATGTTACTGTCTGCGAAAGCTCAAAAATTGATATTAATGAATGGAAATGTCCCTTTGAAATCAAGACTGACGGAAAAGTTAAGGTATCGGTTATCATCCCCGTATATAATGTTGAAGATTATCTTAAAGAATGTATTGATTCGGTCATAAACAATTCTCTTAAAGATATTGAAATTATATGTGTAAATGACGGTTCCACAGACAGCTCCGGTGAAATTCTTGCGGAATACGAGAAGAGTGACAGCAGAGTTTCCGTAATAAATAAAACAAACGGAGGACTTTCATCAGCAAGGAATGCGGGCATAACTCAGGCAAAAGGTGAGTACATTCTGTTTTTAGACAGTGATGATTATATTGAGCCGAGGGCGATTGAATATCTTTATGCTGAGGCAAAAAAGGATGATCTTGATCAGCTCTTTTTCTGTGCAAAAACATTTCATGAGTTTGGTGTTGAAACAGATTACGATTCTAGTTATAATCGCAAAGCAGAATATAACGGAGTTATGACCGGAAGAGAAATGTTTATTATAATGAGCCAAAATGCCGAATACAAACCATCTGTCTGCCTTCAGCTTATAAGAAAAGATTTACTGACAAAGAATAATATTTCATTTATTGAAGGATTAATATATGAAGACAATCCGTTTACAATTCTATGTCTTTTTTATGCAAAGCGTGTGCGTTATGCAGATATAGACCTTTATAACAGGCGTTTAAGGGCTGATTCCATAATGACAGGCTCTGCAGGTATAAAAAGCTCCTATAATTATTACAGCGTAATCAAAAACATAGAGCGTATTGCAACGGAAAACAATTTCGGCAGTGATCCGGAATTCTATGAAGCACTTCTGGTTCAGCTTAAACGAAGCTGTTTCCTTAGCTGTAATTATGCAAGCGAAGCGGAAGAGGAACAGCTGAAAAGTTTTATATTGAGCCTTGATGAAAAAAACGGCATGGATTACTATTTTTATATTAAGATTGCAATGAACCACAGAAAGGATATAAAAATTTTACGCAGAACCATAAAGGATATAAAAGAAAAAGCTCTTATGGATAAGTATAAAAATCAGTGCGAAAGAGCAATTGAAAGAGCAATTGAAGAGGAAAAAGCACGAAAACAGGAGCTTGAAAGACTTGAGGCTGAAAGAGTTGCAGCGGAAAAACGTGCGGCTTATGAGAGAACCTTTAAGGGCAGAATAAAAAGAATATTGCGAAGAATACTGAAATTGTAGCAAAGGTGAATTGCCTTTGCTGCTTTTTTCTGCCCTTTTTCATTAAGTTTGACAAAATGTTAACGAATAATAACTTTATCTCTGTGGAAAAATATGTATTGATTTTGATAGGGATATATTTTATAATAATTGATGTATAAAACTTCACAATTATAAAAATAAAAGAGAGGTATTACAATGAACGCATTAAATAAAAAAACAATCGAAGATATTGATGTTAAAGGCAAAAAAGTTCTTGCACGCTGCGATTTCAATGTTCCGCTTAAGGATGGAGAAATCACAAACGATAAAAGAATTGTAGCTGCTCTTCCTACAATCAAGTATCTTGTTGAAAACGGTGCAAAGGTTATTCTTTGCTCTCATCTTGGCAGACCAAAGGGTGAATATAAGCCTGAATTCAGCCTTGCTCCTGTTGCTGCAAGACTTTCAGAGTACCTTGGCAAGGAAGTAAAGCTTGCCGAAGATGAAAATGTTGTTGGCGAAAATGCAAAGGCTATGGCTGCTGCTCTTGAAGACGGAGATGTTATGCTTCTTGAAAATGTTCGCTACAGAAAAGAAGAAACCAAGAATGAGGAAAACTTCTCAAAGGAACTTGCTTCTCTTGCAGATATTTTTGTTAATGATGCTTTCGGCACAGCTCACAGAGCACATTGCTCAACAACAGGTGTTGCTGCGTATCTTCCTGCTGTTTGCGGTTATCTTATTCAGAAGGAAATTGAGTTTATGGGCGGTGCACTTGCTGATCCTAAGCGTCCGCTTGTTGCAATCCTCGGTGGTGCAAAGGTTTCAGATAAAATCGGCGTAATCACCAATCTTCTTGATAAGTGCGATACTCTCATCATCGGCGGCGGTATGGCCTATACTTTCATGAAATCTCTTGGTCATAGTATCGGTACATCTCTTCTTGAAGAGGAGCAGGTTGAAAATGCAGGTCAGATGATGAAGGATGCAGAAGCTAAGGGCGTTAAGTTCCTGATTCCTGTTGATAACAAGGTTGGTAAGGAATATGATGAAAATACAGAAGCGCAGGTTGTAAACAGTGATGAAATACCTGATGGCTGGATGGGTCTTGATATCGGTCCTAAATCACAGGAATTATTCACAAACGCAATCAAGGGTGCAGGTACAATTATCTGGAATGGACCTATGGGTGTTTCAGAATGGGAGAACTTTGCAGCAGGCACAATTGCGGTTGCAAATGCAGTTGCTGAGTCAGGCGCAATCTCAATCGTTGGCGGCGGTGATTCGGTTGCTGCTGTTACAAAGCTTGGATTCAGTGATAAAATGAGCCATATTTCAACAGGCGGCGGCGCTTCTCTTGAATTCCTTGAGGGTAAAGAACTTCCGGGCATTGTGGCTCTCAATGATAAAGACTGATTAAATATTAATGATAAAGAGGTATATACTATGAACAAAAATCTTCGTAAAGCAGTTATTGCAGGTAACTGGAAAATGAATAACACTCCTGCAGAAACAACTGCACTTCTTAATGAAATGAAACCGCTTGTTGCAGATGCAGATTGTGATGTTGTTATCTGTGCACCGTTTGTTGATTTGCAGGCAGCACTTGATGCAACTGCAGGTTCAAACATTATGGTTGGTGCAGAAAACTGCCACTGGGCTGAAAGCGGTGCCTTCACAGCTGAGGTTTCCGCTCCTATGCTTAAGGCAATGGGTGTTCCTTATGTAATTATCGGCCACTCAGAGCGCCGTCAGTATTTCGGTGAAACAGACGAAACAGTTAATAAGCGTGTTCGTGCGGCTCTTGATAACGGTCTTAAAGTAATTCTTTGCGTTGGTGAGGTTCTTGCTGAAAGAGAGCAGGGTGTTACATTTGAGGTTGTAGGTCTTCAGACAAAGGTTGCGCTTCAGGGCGTAACTGAGGAAGAGCTTAAGAATGTTATTATTGCTTACGAGCCTGTTTGGGCGATCGGCACAGGCAAAACCGCAACAGCAGATCAGGCAGATGAGGTTAACGGTTATATCCGTTCCGTAATTGCTGAGCTTTACGGTAAGGCTGCAGCAGATGCTTTTGTTGTTCAGTACGGCGGCTCAATGAATGCAAAGAATGCTGATGAGCTTCTTTCAAAGGAAAATGTAGACGGCGGTCTTATCGGCGGTGCATCTCTTAAGGCAGAGGATTTCTCAATTATTGTCAAGGCAGCAAGCAAATAAATTATATTAAACAGTCCTCTTGCTGTTTGCAGGAGGGCTTTGTTTTGGAGGAAAGATACAAATGAAAAAACCTGTAGTTTTATGTATAATGGATGGCTTCGGTAAAAATGATTCCGATTACGGCAATGCCATTTCCATGGCTGAAACGCCTAACCTTGATAAGCTTATGGCAGAATGCCCTATGACCTATATCGGTGCGTCCGGTATGGATGTTGGCTTGCCGGACGGACAGATGGGCAACAGCGAGGTTGGACACACAAATATGGGCGCAGGCAGAGTTGTTTATCAGCCGTTAACCCGCATCACAAAGGCTTTTGCAGATGGAGAGGCTTATGAGAATCCTGCTCTCTGCAAAGCAATGGAAAATGCAAAGGACAAGGCACTTCACCTTATCGGTCTTGTTTCGCCCGGCGGTGTTCACAGCCATACAGAACACCTTTACGGTCTGCTTGAAATGGCAAAGAAAAGCGGAGTTCAAAATGTTTTTGTTCACGCCCTTCTTGACGGACGTGATGTCCCTCCGTCCTCAGCAGTTGAATATCTTGCTGAGCTTGAAGATAAAATGAAGGAAATTGGTGTTGGTAAAATTGCATCTGTTATGGGCAGGTTTTATGCAATGGACCGTGATAATATCTGGGACAGAGTTGAAAAAGCGTATGCCGCTATCGTTTACGGTGAGGGCATTCAGGCAGAAAGTGCCGTTGATGCGGTTAAGGCATCCTATGAAACAATTGATGAGGACGGCAAGCACTTAACAGATGAATTTGTGCTTCCGACCGTTATCGGAAATGACGGCAGAGTTAAGGAAAATGACAGTGTTATCTTCTTCAATTTCCGCCCTGACCGTGCAAGAGAGATTACAAGAACCTTTGTTGATCCTGAGTTCAAGGGCTTTGAGAGAAGAAACGGCTTCTTCAATCTTTATTATGTATGTATGACTCAGTATGATGCTGAAATGCCGAATGTTGATGTTGCTTTCGGTCCGGAAGCACTTACCAACACACTTGGCGAATACCTCTCTTCACAGGGCAAAACCCAGCTACGTATTGCTGAAACGCAGAAGTATGCTCACGTCACCTTCTTTTTCAACGGCGGCGAGGAAAAACAGTATGAGGGTGAGGACAGAATCCTTGTTGATTCACCTAAAATTTCAACCTTTGATTTAATGCCTGAAATGAGTGCTTCCGAGGTTTCGGAAAAGCTCAATGAAGCGGTTCGCAGCGGTAAGTATGATGTTGTTATTGTTAACTTTGCTAACTGTGATATGGTTGGTCATACAGGCATTATTCCGGCAGCAGTTAAGGCTGTTGAAACAGTTGATACCTGCGTTGGCTCACTTGTTGAAGCAGTTAGGGATATGGACGGTGTTTTGTTTGTAACTGCCGATCACGGCAATGCAGATAAAATGCTGGATGAAAACGGCGAGCCGTTTACTGCTCACACAACAAATCCTGTTCCGTTTATTGTTGTTAATTATCCGTGTGCTGTTCGCGAGGGCGGCAGACTTTGCGATATTGCTCCGACAATGCTTAAGGTTATGGGACTTGAGCAGCCGAAGGAAATGTCCGGTAAAAGCATTATTAAATAAATATTCTATTAAAAGGCTCGGCCCTGCCGGGCTTTTTTATTTGTGATCAAGGTTAAAGCAATAAGCTTTCGGACTGTGCCGATTCCTATCAATTAACTATTTGTTTAAAATTGCTAAAATGAGCACAAACTTTTCTACATAGTGAAATGTTGAAAAGAAATACAGTTTGATGTAAAATGAAAAGAAAAGGACTGATTAGTATGGATAATCCAATTAAAATTACTTCACCAAGAGATGAAAGAGTTTTTATTCGCGTAACTCACGGTCACTTTGTAACGGCCAATGCGCATATCAATCATTATGTAGGTACATCTGATATAAAGCATAATCACATTGTTTCCACAGATACGGCAATGCTTCTGGCCGAATATTATACAACAAGAGGTATTGAGGTTGATACAGTTCTTTGCCTTTATGAAACGCAGACACTCGGTGCATATCTTGCGCATGAGCTGGCAAGACCGTCAATGATGTCGCCAAACCCCAATCCCAATGTTTATGTTCTCGGTGCAGAATATGATGCACAGGGTAATATCATTTTCCGTGATAATCTTCAGAGAATGATTAAAAATCAAAGAGTGGTTGTTCTTATGTCCTGTATAACCAGCGGTAAAACAATTGAAAGAGCAATTGAAAGTGTTGGATATTACGGCGGAACGGTTGTTGGTATTTCGGCAGCCTTCAGTGCAACAAAGTATATAAACGGTATAGAAGTGAATTGTATTTTTGATGAAGATGATTTGCCAAACTATGAGGCATATGATGTTCGTAACTGCCCGCTGTGCAGGCAGGGTATGCCCGTTGATGCTCTTGCAAACGGTTATGGATATTCAAAGCTGTAATTTACATTAATTCAAAAGGGGTTAACCTGCTTTTCGGTTTGTTACCGAAGGGCAGGTTTTTTAGTTTTGCTTTTTTACTTGACAATTTTAATCTAAACGGATATAATGAATATACTAATTTAATAGTACCCATAAAAAACTATGAAGCAGAAAAAGATTATGATTTTAAGTTGCAGAGAGTCGGCGGCAGGTGGAAGCCGATACTAAGATTATAATGCATAGCTCTCTGTGGAGTTGCTGTTCTGAAAATTCGGATTTTCGATAATAGGGGCAGACGTGTAACTGCGTTAAAGGTTAAGGCATTGTATGATGCTAAAGGGCGGAATTTTTATTCTGCTGAAATAGGGTGGTACCGTGTAGAATTCTACACCCCTATATTACATAGGGGTGTATTTTTATGCTCCCCAAATTGAAAGGAGAAATTTATTATGTTAGACGGTTACAAAAAGTATATCCCGTTTAAACCCATCAACATTCCGGACAGAACGTGGCCTGATAAGGCAATAACAAAGGCACCTGTATGGTGCTCCGTTGATATGAGAGACGGTAATCAGGCACTTGTTGATCCAATGAATCTTCAGGAAAAACTGGAGCTCTTCAATACGCTTGTTAAAATAGGTGTTAAGGAGATAGAGGTCGGCTTTCCGTCCGCTTCGGAAACAGAATATGAGATTTTAAGAACGCTTATAGACGGTAATTATATTCCTGATGATGTAACCATTCAGGTGCTTGTACAGGCACGTGAACACCTCATTAAGAAAACCTTTGAGGCAATCAGGGGCGCGAAAAATGTTATTGTGCATTTTTATAATTCAACATCAACTCTTCAGCGTAAGGTTGTTTTCAAAACAGATATGCAGGGTGTTATTGATATTGCTGTTAAAGGTGCAAAGCTCATTAAGGAGCTTACGGATAAGCAGCTTTCGGAAAATCCTGATATGAATATCCGCTATGAGTATTCTCCTGAATCCTTTACGGGCACGGAAATTGATAATGCAATTGAAATCTGTGAAAAGGTTATGGAGGTTATGCAGCCAACACCTAAAAACCCGATTATCCTTAATCTTCCGTCAACTGTTGAATGCTCAACACCAAATGGCTATGCAGACCAGATTGAATATTTCTGCCGCCATATGAAGAACAGAGATTGTGCAATTATTTCGCTTCATCCGCATAATGACAGGGGTGAGGGTGTTGCAGCCGCTGAGCTTGCTCTTATGGCAGGTGCAGACCGTGTTGAAGGTACACTTTTCGGAAACGGAGAGCGTACGGGCAATGTTGATATGGTTACGCTTGCTATGAATATGTGGACGCAGGGCGTTGATCCTGAACTTGATTTCCACGATATTAACACAATTAAAGAGGTATATGAACGTACAACAAAAATGAAGGTGCCGCCTCGTCAGCCGTATGCAGGCGAACTTGTGTTCACTGCATTTTCAGGCTCACATCAGGATGCCATCAATAAGGGTAAAATCTATATGGCAGAAACAGATTCCGATTATTGGGAGGTTCCGTATCTTCCGATAGACCCTGCCGATGTGGGCAGAGAATATGAGCCTGTTATCCGCATAAATTCACAGAGCGGAAAGGGCGGAGCAGCCTTTATACTTTCAACGGAATACGGTATCAAAATGCCCAAGGCTATGCACACTGAATTCGGTGCAGTGGTTAAGCATGCGTGCGATGAAAAGGGCAAGGAGCTTTTGAGCGCAGAGGTTTTTGATTTATTCCAGAAGGAATACAGAAATGTTGTCGGCCCTTACAGAATTATTAATCATAAAACCTATGAGGAAAAGGAAGAGAATGAATACCTTACCCGTGTTCATTTTGAGGGAACAATTAAGGTTAAGGATGGCAGCCTTGTTAAAATAGAAGGTATGGGAAGCGGACCTATTGATGCTTTCTTTAATGCAATCGGTCAGGTAGGTATCACAGGCTATCAGTTTGTTGATTACAGTGAGCATGCAATTGCAGTTGGCTCTGATTCAAAGGCTATTTCCTATATTCATCTTAAAAATCCGCAGGGTAAGGATATTTTCGGTATAGGTGTTTCACATAATATCGGTTATGCTTCATTAAAAGGTATTATCTGTGCGGTAAACAGAGATCAGGCGGATTGTGTTCGCGATGATACAATGCCGGGTATTTTTGAAAAATAAGGTTCTGAATTTTGATGAGCAATAATAACGGAGGAACGTGCATATGAATAATTATAAGATTACAGTTTTAAAGGGTGACGGTATCGGTCCTGAAATAGTGGATGAATGTATCAAAGTACTTGATGCTGCCGGTGATAAATTCGGTTTTAAGCTTGATTATGATTATCAGCTTCTCGGCGGATGTGCCATTGATGAAACCGGTGTTCCGTTTCCGAAGGCAACAGAGGATGCCTGCAAGGCATCGGATGCAGTGCTTCTTGGTGCGGTAGGCGGTCCTAAGTGGGATAGCCAGCCCGGTAATAACCGCCCTGAAAAAGGCTTGCTTGCAATCCGAGAAGCACTCGGACTTTTTGCAAATCTTCGCCCTGCAAAGATTTTTGCACCGCTTAAAAGTGCATCACCTATTAAAGAAGAAATTATCGGCAACGGTCTTGATATTCTGATTGTACGTGAGCTTACAGGCGGAATTTATTTTGGTGACAGAGGCACTTATGAAAAGGACGGTGTTGTCGGCGCATATGATACAGAGCGTTACACAGTACCTGAGATAAAAAGAATTGTTAAAGCAGGTTTTGAATATGCAATGAAGCGCGGAAAGAAACTTACCTGTGTTGATAAAGCAAATGTACTTGATTCATCCAGACTCTGGCGCAAGGTTATGGAAGAGGTTAAGGCAGATTACCCTGAGGTTGAGGTTTCTTATATGTATGTTGATAACTGTGCAATGCAGCTGGTCCGCAATCCGGGTCAGTTTGATACAATCGTAACCTCAAATATCTTTGGTGATATTTTATCTGATGAAGCATCTATGATAAGCGGTTCAATCGGCATGCTTGCATCTGCATCTCTTGCAGAGGGAACCTTCGGCTTGTATGAACCAATTCACGGCTCTGCCCCTGATATTGCAGGTCAGCAGAAAGCAAACCCACTTGCAACAATCCTTTCGGGTGCAATGATGCTGCGTTATAGTTTCGGTGAAGCAGAGGCGGCAGATGCAATTGAAAAGGCAGTTGATACTGCACTTACCAAGGCAAGAACACCTGATATTTATGAGGATGGCTTTGAAAAAGTAACTACATCTCAGATGGGTGATCTTGTAGTTTCATTATTATAATGTTATAATTATAAAAAATATTTATTTAAAGGAGAATGAAAAATGATTTGTCCAAATTGCGGAAAAGAAATCACTGATGAAAGCACAAGCTGTCAGTTCTGCGGATCAGCAGTAACCACACAGGCACAGCCGGAATTCGGCAATAATTATGAAGCAGCACCTCAGGCGGCACCATTTGCAGGTAATCCTTCTGTTTCACAGCCTCCTGTTGACAGAAAATCTGTAAGCAAAAAGGAATTTATTGAAAAATATGCTCCTGCAGCTTTAAAGAAGCAGATTAACTCTGCTGCTATACTCTGTTATTTTTGTAGTGCAGTAACAATTGTGTTTAGCTTTTTAACAAACGAATATTGGTATTTTTCACTTATAGATGTTGCAATACTGCTTGGTCTTGCACTCGGTATGCACCTTGGTAAGAGTAAGGCATGTGCAATTGTTTTATTGGTTGTAAGTATTTTAGAGGTTGTTTTTACAGCTGTATCTACAGGAACTGTAGCAGGCTGGTGGTGGATTATTGCTGCCTTCTCAGCTGTTTCGGCATTTAATAAATTAGGTAAGGAGTATAACCGATTCTTATTAGAGGGTTATGAAGCACCTATGAATATGAATAATGCTCAATAAATACTTATTTATAAACTTACCGCCGTGCATATTAACTGCACGGCGATTTTCTTTTTATTACTTTTTCGGCAATGGTTTGGCTTCATTTGTAAAGCCTAATAAATAGTCTGCAGATATATTGTAGAATTCACAGATTTTTATGATGAAACCAGCCTTGATTTCATTTATTCCTGTTTCATATCTTCTATATTGCTCTCTTTTTAAGCCAAGGGCAAAAGCTAATTGTTCCTGTGTTAAATCTCTGTCTTTTCTCAAATCTTCCAATCTCTGTGTATATTTCATAAAAAGCACCTCGAAATTTTGTTGGTTTTATGATAACACTAAATGCCACAAAAGTGTTGCAAATACCACTGAAGTGTGGCATAATAATATTGAAAATAATGAGGTGGAGGTTAAAAATGTCCAAGCAAATAATGATTACAGAAGAAGAATATAAGGAATATAAAAATTTAAGGCACTTCTGGTGTCAAACGTCCGATAAATTTATGGCATTAAAAGAACATATCATAGAAATGATGATTGTAGCAAATTCTGAAGACATGCCGGGTGTTACACAGGATGATTTATTATATATTCTTTTGTCGCTTGCAAATGAAACAAATGAATGTGCTGTTGATTATGAAAGTTTTTTAAATAATTATATTGAAGAGTTAATAGGATAATCGCAGGGAGGAAGATATTATCTCCTGTAAATAGTGAATAAAATTAATTATGCTTGACATGCCGTAATTCCTCTGCTATAATACATAGGCTATCTTTAAAAGATGGTAATCCTTGCTCGAAACAGGGTTTTCGGGCCAAAAGTCCAGAAGGAGGTGCACAGGAATGGCATTAAATAAATACGAAATCGTATTAGTTTTCTCTCTCTCTAAAGGCGAGGAAGCAGTTGAGGCTCTTAAGGTTAAGTTCACTGATTTAATCAAGGCAAATGGCACTCTTGGCGAAGTTGAGGAATGGGGCAAGCGCAAGCTCGCTTATCCAATCAACTACGAAACAGAGGGTTATTACATTGTTGCTCAATTTGAATCAGATGAGAATTTCCCGGCTGAAATTGATCGTGTTATCAATATCACAGATGGCGTTCTCCGTTCATTAATCGTTGCTAAAGGCGAATAATAGGAGGGCTCATTATGATTAATTCAGTTGTTCTCATGGGCAGATTAACCTATGATCCTGAGCTCAGAACAACTCCAAACGGTATTTCCGTTGTTCGCATTCAGCTTGCGTGTGACAGAAATTTCCAGAGATCAGGCGAAGAAAGAAAGGCTGATTTCATTGATGTTACCGCTTGGCGTCAGACTGCTGAGTTCATTTCCCGCTATTTCCGTAAAGGTTCTATGATTGCTGTTGAAGGTTCAATTCAAACAGAGAATTTCACAGATAAAGACGGAAACAAGAGAAAATCAGTTCAGGTTGTTGCCAATAATGTTTCTTTCTGCGGTTCAAAGGCAGAAAGCGGCACTGCTTCAAATCCTGCATTCAGCCAGCCGGCTCCCAGCTATGCTTCGGCAGATAACAGTGATTTTGAAGAAATTATTGATGATGACGATGACTTACCATTCTAATTGAAGGAGGAAACTAATTATGGCATATATTAAAGGCGGCGCAAGAAAAGGCCGCAGAAAAGTTTGCCAGTTTTGCGTAGATAAGTGTGAAAGCATTGATTATAAGGATGTTTCTAAGCTTAACAGATACACATCTGAAAGAGCTAAAATTCTTCCTCGCCGTGTAACAGGCACATGTGCTAAGCATCAGAGAGAGCTTACAACCGCTATCAAGCGTGCTCGTCAGATTGCTCTTCTTCCATACAGCGCAGACTAATTACAATTATGTATTTTTTAAGAACTCTGTTTATCAGAGTTCTTTTTTTGCGTGCTGCGGGTATTTATTTTTCATACAATTTATGCTATACTCATTAAAACAGAGGTAGTTATATGAAAATTAAGAATATAGAATTTGATGATATAGCCTTTCTTGCCCCTATGGCGGGTGTTGCGGATAAGGCATTCCGAGAATTGTGTGTTCGCTTCGGTGCGGCGTATACAGTAACAGAAATGGTAAGCTCAAAGGGACTTACTATGGGTGATAAAAAAAGTGCCCTGCTTTTAACACTCGGTGATGAAGAAAAAACAGCAGGTGCACAGATTTTCGGTGATAATCCTGAAATAATGGCAGAGGCGGCAGTTAAATGCCTGCAGTATAAGCCGCAGATAATCGACATAAATATGGGATGTCCCGCACCAAAGGTTGCAATGAACGGCGGCGGAGCAAGCCTTATGAAAAATCCGCAGCTTGCAGGTGAAATAGTCAAAGCTGTATCTTCTGATGTTGATATTCCGGTTACGGCTAAAATCAGAAAGGGCTGGGACAAAAACAGTATAAATGCTGTTCAGATGGCAGAAATTCTTGAAAAAAACGGTGCAGCTGCAATTGCTGTTCACGGAAGAACAAGAAAAGAAATGTACAGCGGCAGCGTTGATTATGAAATTATAAAGGCTGTTAAAGCGGCAGTTGGTATTCCTGTTATTGGCAACGGTGATGTTGTTGATGCACAGAGTGCGGCAGTTATGCTTGAAAAAACAAACTGCGATGCCGTTATGATAGGCAGAGGTGCTTTGGGTAACCCGTGGGTGTTTCAGCAGATAAATGCGTATCTTAATGATTGTACAGTTGTTCCTTTGCCGACACTTACTGAAAAAATGACGGTTATGCTTCAGCATATCAAAAAAATAATTGAGTATAAGGGTGAATATACTGCTATGAGAGAGGCACGCCATCACGCAGCCTATTACACAAAGGGGCTTCGCGGCGGTGCAAAGTTCAGAGCTGAAATGGGAAGCCTTGAAAGTCTTGAACAGTTGGAAGAAATAACATACAGAATTATAAAGGAAAATGTGTAATGATTTTAAAGAATGTTTGCTTTTACAATGAAGTATTTGAAAAAGAGGTTGCCGATATTAAAATTGAAAACGGCAAAATTACGGAAATCGGTATATTTGATGAAGATGGCAGAGATATGAGTGGTTTCATTGCTTTGCCCGGATTTGTCGATATTCATATTCATGGCGGAGCAGGCGGTGATTTTTCAGATGCTTCAAAAGAGAGTCTTGATAAAATCAGTGCCTACCTTGCAAAAAACGGTGTAACATCTTTTTGCGGAACCTCAATGACGCTGGATAATGATACACTCACGGCTATTGTTAAATGCGGGCGGGAATATCAGGGCAATGAAGCAGGTGCCAAGCTTGTTGGAATTAATCTTGAAGGACCGTTTATTTCATATGATAAAAAGGGCGCACAGAACGGTGCATTTGTAAGAAAAGGAACGGTGGACGAATTTAATCAGCTTTTTGAGGACAGCGGAGAAATTGTTAAGCTTATTACCATTGCACCCGAAGCCTTTGAAAGTGAAGAATTTATAAAAAGCGTAAGCAAAAAATGCACTGTTGCAATAGGGCATACTTCTGCAAATTCAGCACAAACACAAAAGGCAATTGATTTTGGTGCGGCACATACAACACATCTTTATAATGCTATGACGGGTATGACACATCGTGAGGCAGGTGTTGCAGGCACAGTGCTTGATTGTGAAAATGTTACCTGTGAGCTTATATGTGACGGCGGTCACATTTGCCCTGCAGTTTTAAGAAATACATTTAAAATTTTAGGGGAAAACAGAGCTTGTGTTGTTTCCGATTCCATGCGCGGAGCCGGGCTTGGAGCGGGTGAATTTGACCTTGGAGGTCAGAAAACCTTTGTTTATGAAAACGGCAAGTATGCTGTGCTGGCAGATGGAACAATTGCTGCTTCAATTACAAATGTTTTTGCAGAGTTCAGAAATCTTCTTGAATTCGGAATTGATTTTAAAACAGCACTGAAAAGCTGTACGATTAACCCTGCAAGTGCAATAGGTCTTGATGATGAAATCGGTTCAATTGCGCCGAACAAGGCGGCTGATATTATTTTTGTGGATGAAGATTTGAACATAAAGGAAGTATATATCAATGGAATACTCGCTTAATATTGTGCTTATAGAGCCTGAAATCCCGCAGAATACCGGTAATATTGCACGCACTTGTGCGGCCACGGGTGCAAGACTGCATCTTGTCGGACCGATGGGTTTTCAGATAACTGAAAAGCAGGTACGCCGTGCAGGTCTTGATTATTGGGATAAGCTTGATATAACATATTATGACAGCCAAGAGGATTTTTTTGAAAAAAACAAGGGCGGCAGTTTTTTCTATTTCACCACAAAGGCTGAACAAACGCATACAGATGTAGATTATCCGAATGGTGCGTACCTTGTTTTCGGCAAGGAAACCAAGGGTCTGCCCGAGGAACTGCTCAAGGAAAATCACGATAACTGTGTTCGTATTCCGATGAGGGGCATTATCAGAAGTCTGAATTTAAGCAACAGTGTAGCGGTTGGCGTGTATGAGGTGCTTCGTCAATGGGATTATCCTGAATTATCTCTCAAGGGTCAACTGCATAATTTAAAATGGTAAAAAATTAAGGCACTCCATACCGGAGTGCCTTATGATTTTTTGTTTATTCAGCTAAAAAGGCTTTTACCTTTTCGATGTTCTTTTTGCCCTGTGTATAACCAAGCTGATAAATTGCTTCGAGCTTTGTGGTATCTTTGTCCATGGAAGAACAGTTCAGCGGCTTTGCAGGGCGGATAACAAGAACGTTTCCGTTCTTTTCCTGTTCCTCAACATATTTGCGCTGCTCATTATACATATTATGGCGGTTAACAAGACTGTTTGTAAGCAAAGGATATTTTTTATAAAGCCTTTTAATTGCATTTGCACCTTTTAGCGGCTGTTTAACAAAGGTTTCATCCTGCGTAAGAATAACAATAGCCTTTTTGCAGCCGTCGTCAAGTGCTCTTTTAAGAGGAATTGAATCTGAAACACCGCCGTCAAAATATCGAAGCCCGCTTATTTCAACACCTTTTGTAACAAGCGGCATTGAACAGCTTGCTCTTATAATGGGGCATCCGTATTCTCTTAAATCCTTTGGGTAAAAATATTCCGGTTTACCTGTTTGTGCATTGGTTAAAACTGCACAAAACACCGAACCGCTGCTCTCATAATTTTCATAGTTAAGCGGAATAATATCATATGTGAGCTCACCGAAAATCCATTCCAGATTAAGAAATTCACCATTCTTTCTAAATGATGAAAATCCGGAATATCTTTTATCTCTGCAGTAATTGATGGTTAAATCATGCTGACGCCGAATATTTTTTCCTAAAAAGGATGCCGCATTGCACGAACCCATTGAAACGCCTATAACATACGGAAATGTTATGCCGTTTTCCATAAAAGCATCAAGCACACCGCTTGTAAATACACCGCGGTTTCCGCCGCCTTCTAAAACAAGACCGCTGCTGTACATTGTTCATCAACTCCATTCAAAAATATAAGGAGTAACTTAACCGTTACTCCTCAATTCATTTAATTCTCTGCTTTTTTTGCAGTTTTCTTTTTAGGAGCTTCTTTAACAGGCGCTTCCTCTATTTCAGGTGTTTCATTTGTTACATCAATGATTTCCAAATCGTTGTCACACTCAAAGAAATCATTGTCATCAAAATATTCAGGTTCTTTTTTATCGGTAAGCTTTTTTACAGCAATATAAATTGCAGCTGCAATGCCTGCTAAAGCAACAATTGCACCGATAATCTTTAAAATTTTATTTAAATTCATTGGATAATCCTCCCGATTACAATTTTTATAGATATATTATATATTTAATACATACTAAAGTCAAGCAGTAAAAAGTGAATAAAAAATAAACTCCTGTCAAAAGTTGACAGGAGTTCGTTTGTTTTTAAATGAATTAAGCCTCGTTAAGCTTTGAAACAAGATTGCTCTTTTTTCTTGCAGCATTGTTTTTGTGAAGAAGATTTTTAGCAGCAGCCTGATCAATCTTCTTAACAGCAGCCTGAACTGCAGCATCCTTATCTGCAGCGTTAGCCTCAATAGCGGCATTCGCCTTCTTGATAGCGGTTTTAAGTGCAGTGTTAGCAGCCTTGTTGTTAGCAGCTTTCTTAGCCTGTACCTTAACTCTTTTCTTTGCTGATTTAATGTTTGGCATATTATTTTTCACTCCTTTAGCGGAAATAGTAGTTTAAGGGCATACACCCAATATCTTTTAAATGCTTAAACATAGTAGCATACCTTCTGCAAAAATGCAAGTATTTTTTTATTTTTGGGCATACTTTTATTGAAAATGTTGAAAAAATAGGTGATTTATTTTGGAAAACCGCACAGATTTAGCAGTTGAATGCTATGAAGAAAGCAAAAAAACAAAAATCAACGGAGTTAAGGTAACTCAGGAGCAGGGTATAACAACGGTTGATGTTTTAAATGAAAACGGAGAAAAAGCCATTGGTAAACCCGTCGGAAGCTATATAACGGTTGAAGTGCCGTCTTTTGTCAATGACACTGATATTTTCGACGGCAGGCTCAAAAAAATTTCGGATATTTTAAAAAATCTTCTTCCTCCACAGTGTGACAATATTCTTGTAGCAGGTCTTGGTAATATGGATATAACGGCAGATGCGTTGGGGCCTAAAACAAATTCATATGTTCTTGCTACACGCCATATATCTGAAGATCTAAAAAAGGAAATGGGGTTTGAAAATCTTAAAAAAGTTTCTACAGTCCGTACAGGAGTGCTTGGAGAAACAGGGATTGAAAGTGCCGAAATCATTAAAGGAATTGTAAATGTTATTAATCCGCAGTGTGTTATTGTTGTTGATGCGCTTGCGTCATCTTCCGCTGAAAGACTGGGGACAACAGTTCAGCTTTCGGATACGGGTATTTTCCCGGGCTCGGGAGTAGGCAATCATCGTTTTGAAATTTCAAAAAAAACGCTCGGTGTGCCGGTTGTTTCAATCGGAATACCAACCGTTGTTTCAACAGGTGTTATAAAAGGTGCAGATGATAATTCAATGTTTGTAACGCCAAGAGAAATAGATCGGGTTACGGAACAGGGTGCCAAACTTATTGGTATGAGCATTAATGTTTGTCTTCAGTCCGATATAAGTGAACGGGATTTATATACTCTTGTGGGATAAAGTGATTTCTTTTTTCATATATATAATGTATATGAATACTTTAATATACAGGTGTGTTATGAAAAGGGATATTATATTTTTTGTTTCAAATATTGTTGCATTGTTTACTATAACCGGTATCATCATAGGTTTGTCTCCCAACCTTTCCGCCGATATAACCGGTTTAATAAAGAGTGTTGATAAAATTTCAAGACCTTATTCTGAAATTAAAGAAACATCTTCTCAGATTTCTTTAATAATTTCAGGTGATGATGCAGATAATAATAACACCACACAGGAAGAGGTGCAGGATGTTATGAACAGTATCACTCCGGAGGACAGCTCTGAGGATACAGATTTAACGGCAATTCCTGCGGATATTCAGGAATTAATGGCAGAAGCTGAAAAGAGTATTGAAACAGAAAAAGTAAAGGGTAAAACAAGCGAAGATAATTACACGGGTGGCGGAACAATTGTAACCTTCGGAAATGTGCAGGTTCAAAGTAAGATTCCTGATTCCTTTTACAATCTTGATATAGAAAATCTTTTAAAGCAAAAGGCAAGTCTTGAAATTAAAGATATTTCAAAGCCTACCATTTTGATTTACCACAGCCATACAACTGAATGTTTCACTCTTCTTGATGTGGGTTATTATACAGAGTCCACCGACCTTAAAACTAAAGATATAGATCGTAATATGGTTAGGGTCGGGGACGAAATCTGTAAGGTTCTTGAAAGCAAGGGTTTCAAGGTTATTCATGACACGGAAATCCATGATTTATCATATAATGAAGCATATAACTCATCAAGAAAATCGGTAAGTGAGTACTTGGAGCAATATCCGTCAATAGAAATCACTATAGATGTTCACAGAGACAGTATTACATATAAAGACGGTACCAAGGTTAAACCAACAGCTGAAGTGAATGGCAAAAAAGCAGCAAGAATGATGATTATATCAGGCTGCGAATACGGAAGCATATCAAATTATCCGAATTGGGAACATAACCTTAGATTTTCAACAGCTGTTACGAATGCAGTAAATGAGAAGTATCCGAATCTGATGAGACCTATTCTTTTTTCGGAACGTAAATATAATCTGGATTTAACTAAAAATTCTTTCCTTCTTGAAATAGGAACTGAGGGAAATACTCTGGATGAGGCGTGTTATTCGGGCAGGCTTTTTGCTAATGCCCTTGCCGAACTGCTTTTAAAAGATTATGTAAAGGAATGATAAAATGAAAAAACATCCAATAGCTTCAATGCTCATAATAGCAATTCTGATTGTTGCAACAGGAACATCCGTTGCGTATTATAATACAAAAAGCTTTGGATTTGATGAAGATGCGGTAATTTTTCAGGAGGAAGAGGATGGTTTTACATTATTTGATTATAAAATATATTATAATGATGTAGAGAGAATCTATAACCGCTCAAAAGAATATATGCCTGATAAGGCGTATTCAACTCACCCATATCTTGTGGTCGATATA
>OFHN01000206.1_pt1 | contig 57748 bp, 48 predicted proteins | sample 1521321 | NCBI WGS metagenome assembly OFHN01 (sample SAMEA3504130, study PRJEB24116) | mouse gut metagenome | biome: mouse gut; feature: mouse-associated habitat; material: faeces | place: Denmark | collected 2011
GGAAAAAGCCCACAACCGCCACCGATATCAGAACAGCAATCAACAATTTGTTTTTGGGGATATTCCTCATTTTCATCTCTCCTCCTCTAATTTAAATCGCTTCACCTCTCGTGCGACTTTGCTACTTTACTGCTCCTTTGTTCCTGCCTGTTTTTTCAGCCAAATCAGCTCCCTCTGGTACAAAAGCGCCGGCACCAGAAAAGGAATGGCAAAAACACCCCACAGCCATTGCCGCATCAATATACCCGACAGCGAAAAAATCAGGAACATACTGAGATAGGGTTTCTGCAATATCCTGCAGTAAGCCTGCCTGTCCTCATAGGTGGTGTGGAGCCGGAAGGGATTTCCGTCACTCTCCTTCTCCACAATCAGCAGCTCCCGGCCAAAGGTAGTGGTATTTGCGGCGATTCTGCCCCCCTTCTCGGCCCATGGGCGGAAACGAAGCTTGCCGATGGAATAGTTGAGATTCGCATTCTTGTAAAATACCCTGTAGCCCATCCCTTCCAGAAAATCATGATATTCCACGGCGCGTTCCTTCCGCTTCTGGCCGATAAATTCCACACAGTAGCAAAACCGTTCCGTCCCGCATTCCTCAAATTCATACAGCAGCTTTCCCACGCGTACAAGCCGCCAGCCGCTGTCAGCCATCCTGTTCAGCCATTTTTCCTGCAGCGACAGCATTCCTCCAAAAAAGCACCAGCGTTTTTTCCTCATGGCACACCTCCCACAATTTTCTCTGCGGTTTCCGTCAGTTCTTTAAGCCTGTCCAGTTCCCTCTCCGCAGCCTCCCGTCCCTGTGACGTGATGATGTATTCTTTTTTCCTGCCGGCATTTTCGCCCCTTCTTCCATTTCCGCATGTCCCCTTATCTGCGCCGCTCCCGCCGTCCTCATAAAGCGCAATCCACCCTTTCTCCTGCAGCGCGTTCAATGCGCCGTACAGCGTCCCGGCTCCCAGGGCAAGCCTCCCGCCGGTTTTCTCTTCGATAAACTGCATGACGGCATATCCGTGCCGCGGAACAAAAAGGGAAAGCAGTATATAGAAGGTCACTTCCGTAAGCGCACCTCCCTTCACATTATCTCTCATCATGAATCCTCTTAAAAAAGTTCTTTTCACTCTGTGTACGCGCCTGACGGCGCAGTTTCCTATAAAAAAACGCCGCGCACCGACTTTGCTTTTCCATGGCCATGGGATGGCTCTAAAGCGTAAAATCAGTGCGCAGCAGACCTGAATGTAAAATCCCGCAGGAAATAACGCATTGCCCGGCACATATTACGCTTACTGTAATAACTATATCAGTAAACGTAATATATGTCAAGCATAACGGAAGTTTCCATACTTCATTTTTTATTGGCTTTCACCAGCAGCATCATCGGGCGACGCAGCTCGTCTTTCATTCCGGGAATACCCATCATTTCTTCGGGCGGCTCCGCCTCTACCACTGCTTCAAGCCCGAAGCCGTTATTCAGTAAACCCATTAAAATCTGTGTGAGCGTGTGATGCTGTTTCACTACATTACACCCCAAAAACTGCGTACTCCTCTCTCCAGACATAAAATAGTGATCAATCGGCCAGTACCTGGGTTCTCCGGCTTCCGTGTAAACCCAATCCTGTCCCACTCCTGCCGTGAAAACCGGATGCTCTATATTAAACAGAAATACGCCATCCGGTTTCAGTGTCCTATACACCTTTTGAAATATTATCTCGATATTTTCAATATAATGCAGCGTCAGATTAGAGACCACACAATCCCACATGTTTTCCGGATACTCATAATCCTCTATTCCGCAGACACGATACGTAATCTGCTTTCCGGCGTTTCGTTTTTTCGCCTCTTCAATCATTTTCCTGCTCAAGTCAAGCCCCAATACCTGTGCTGCCCCCTGCTGTGCCGCAAAAGCGCAGTGCCAGCCATAACCGCATCCCAAATCCAGGAGTTTTTTCCCGTAAAGTGCAGGGAACAGCGGCTTCAGCTGATGCCATTCTCCCGCGGCACCCAGGCCTTCCCTGCTGCGGGGCATTTTTGCGTATTCTTCAAAAAATCTTTCATTATCGTATTCATTTTTCATGGCCAATTCTCCTCCTGCTCCCATTTATCCGAATAACCGTTTCATTCAAGGCAGCCAAACGCCGGAATTGGCTTCTTTCTGTATTGCTTCTACCGCAGCTGCTTTGACAGATATAATACCAGATCATCATTATTACAGCAGTCGGCATTCTGCCCACAAACCGCATCATGATACCAGACACCGCTTCCGTCGGGTATGTAGCCCCGCTTCACATACATTCTCTGGGCGCTTCCATACCCGCTGTGCAGCCCTACGCCCAGATAAACAATATCCGCGTACTTTCCGGCGATTTCCTCCGCCACATCCATAAGCTTATTTCCGATACCCGTTTTTCGGAATTTCTCCAGCACCCCAAAATCCACGATTTCAGGATATCCCATTCCCCCGAAAGCGCCCCCTTCGGCATCCGGATATACGTTTATGTATCCTGCGATATCCCCAAGATATTCCGCTGTAAGCGCTACCGCTCTTCCGGCCTTCTGGTCCGCAAGCCGCATTTCATATTTTTTAATATCGGAATTCAGCCATCCCTGAGCCACTTCCCCGTCCCGAAACTGCGGCACATCTTCCTTCTCCATATTTCGTATCAGTATTCTGCCGTCGTCATAATAAATCATAATTGCCACCTCCACACTTTCGCCCCCGGCCTTTCCCAAACTCCGCTTTCCGGCAGGCATAACGTCCCGCATCGGCTAAATGCCGCCTTACATTCTACATACCCCAAGTCCGTTCCCCACTTTTCCGCCCGCCATCAAATGCCGTTTCATATTCCGCTGCAGCAAAGTCTCTTCCGGTAAATCCGCTGTCGGAAGGCCTCTGGTTTTAAACACCCATTGAATATAGTCGTCTCCCTGGTAATCCACTTTTACAATCCGGAACCTCCGCTGAAAAGCAAGAATGCGGGAATTCCCGGGCAGCAGCTCTCCCAGTTCCGGAGCCAGCAGCCAGGAATGGCAAATATACGCACTGCTCCCGTACTCCGGAAAATGCTCCGCAAAAAAGCTCCTGGCCTCCTCTATGGAGTTGTCGAAGCTCTCATTGGTTAAAACGGCGTCAGAGGGAATATGCATACTGACTATCGGTTTGTCTTCGTTGTATATCATTTCATATTCCAGCGCCCCGAGCCGGAACAATTTCCCGCTGACCTGCCGGGCAGTCCACCACTCCCTGTCAAAGGCACGGCTTCCGGTTATCTCCCTGCATTCCTCTATGAACCTGGTAAAGCAGCCCATGGTATCAAAAAACACCCTGTCTGAGATCCCCTTCTCCTGATACCACTTGTGTAAATCCGCCGCACAGGCCAGCATACATGCCAACATTCCGAACCTTTTGGGATCTTTTCCCAGCTGCCGTCCCAGTTCCTCCCTGGCCTGCGCTTCCGTTTCCATGTTTTTCAGCCCTTCCCGCAGCATGCCTAACCTGTCAAACCCGGGATTCCGGCAAAATGCCTCCACCTCCCGCCTGACTTCTTCCTGCAGATGAATTCCCTCACACAATTGCTTCAGTTCCATTTCATACCCCCTTGTGCGCTCCAACGCATATACCGGTCAATATTTTCCCTTTGATACAGCCCGCAGTTCGGCATGGAAAATTTATTTTCATGCTTCCGGACATGCCGCCTCCGGCGCCAGGGACCGCCTGCTCTCAAAATACGGAAAGCGCTCCAGTGCCTCAAAAATATCCTGAAAGTCCTCCCTGGGAGCCAGGTCGATATAGCGTTCCAGAAGTTCCGTCTCCCGTTCCCTGAACCTCCCGTAAAAGATGTCAAAAAGGTTGTGCCCGCGCAGGTAGATACGGATTTCCTCCATGTGAAGCTTCACATCCTCCAGTGTCTCCAGCTCCCTGCCCAGTATCTCTGTCAGATGACGCCCGCTGGACAGGCGATGCAGGTATTCCTTCCACTTTTCCAGAAGTATTTCATAAAAGCTTTCCTCCGACTCCACAACCCCCAGCTGCGCCATCACCTTCGGGTTCAGAAAATAGTTTTCGAAGGAATAGTACTTCCGGATCAGCACGTTTTCCTGCCGCACCTCAGGCAGCTTATCCATGTCCTCCCGGTTGCGCTCCTCATAATAACGGCAAAGCTGATTCGCCAGAGCTTCCCTGTCCTTGCCGTCGCCGTCCCTGACCATCAGGAACTGATCCCGCAGGTAGATCTGGTTCATATATTTCAGATTGGCATAGGTCTTGATATTGGTACAGCTGTTAGTGGTAATAATGGCTATCCGGGACAGATTACCCTGGCTGTCCACCGTCTCCGCATAGTATTTTCCAAGCAGCAGGGGCAGACGGGACTTATCCTGCTTCCCCTCCACAATAAACACAAAGTTCACATTCATCAGATCACCGGCAGTATAACCCAGATCCTCCAGGATAGCGCTGATATCCGTTTTCTGCCTTACATTGCTTGCACCGTCCTCTCCGTGGATTACCTGCCGAATCTGCCTGCTGCTGAAGTTCGGCAGCAGATTCGGGGAATGGGTGGTAAAAATCACCTGGTTTTTAGCGGCAAGCCTGTAAAGAATCGTACCGCATACCTTCTGCAGGCTGGGGTGCAGAAAAATTTCCGGATCTTCGATCATAATAATACTGGGAAGCGTTTCTTCAATCTGCGTATAAGCTTCCAGAAGTGAAAACAGATAAATGGAACGCATTCCTTTCCCCATGTGGGAAATGGGGCGGGGCACATTCTGGGCCGGATGGCGTATCTCGGTGGTCACTTCCAGGATTTTCTCCACGTCCCGGTTCATGGAATACAAAATACTTTCACGGCCTCCGTTTTTGTGAAAGCAATCGTTGACCATACGGGCAAAGGTATCCAGATTCAGCTGATACAGCTTATAATCCAGCAGCTTGGACACCTCCATAGCATCCAGCTGGGCCGGGCTTTTCTGCTCGATTAGCCCGATGCAGTGGAAGCAATGACTGCATTCCCTGGCCTGGTTGAACATGCAGCAGCCCGACCGCATCCGCTTCAGGATTTCATCCTCCTGCAAAAGCAGCATGTCGCTCTGCAGCTGCTCCAGGCGCCGCTCCGTATCCACATAATATATCTTGGGAAACACTTCCCTTATATAAGGATTGTTCTTGTTCGTGCCGTCCTGATACCGTATCCGCCCGTCCCGGTTGGCCGTCATGGTAAAGGTAAGGACACCTCCGCTATAAGACGGAAGCTTCTGGCAAAAGTCCTGCATCCATGCCTCTTTGCGCCGATACTGGCTGACCATACCCCTGCGCCGCAGCAGTTCCAGGTCCTCCTCCGTAATAGACAGGGATACCTGGATGCGTACCTTGGTTCCTGCCTCGCCGAAGTCCTCCTGGCCGATCTCATATCCGCCGCCCACGGCCCGGACCGCGTCCAGAACCGTGGTTTTCCCCGTATTGTTCTGCCCCACCAGGATCAGGGCATTCTCGATATTCGGAATATGCATGTCATGGATGGATTTCAAATTGTGGATGTGAAGGTCTGTTATTTTCATGGGAAGCTCCTGTCTCTCTTCATTACTTCAGGGCTGTCTGCCCCTCAAACTGGGAATTATACAGTTCCGCATAAAATCCGCCCTTTGCCATCAGTTCATCATGGCTGCCCTGCTCCACAATATCCCCGTCCTTCATAACCAGGATCACGTCCGCATCCCGGATGGTGGAAAGCCTGTGGGCGATAACAAAACTGGTCCTCCCCTTCATCAGGTTGTTCATGGCTTTCTGGATACGGATTTCCGTCCTGGTGTCCACAGAGCTGGTGGCTTCGTCCAGAATCAATATGGGATTGTCCGCCAGAATGGCCCTGGCTATGGTCAGCAGCTGCTTCTGGCCCTGGGACACGTTGGAGGCGTCCTCGCTCAGTTCCATCCGGTATCCTCCGGGCAATGTCTGGATAAACCGGTGTACATGTGCGGCCTTCGCCGCGTCAATCACTTCCTCGTCCGTAGCGTCCAGCCTGCCGTAGCGGATGTTCTCCATGATGGTACCGTGGAAAAGCCAGGTATCCTGCAGCACCATGCCGAAATTCTCCCTCAGCTGGCTGCGGTTGAAGTTCCGCACGTCATGCCCATCCACCTGTATGGAGCCGCTGTTCACGTCATAAAAACGCATGAGCAGCTTTACCATTGTGGTCTTTCCCGCGCCGGTAGGTCCCACGATGGCCACCATCTGCCCCGGCTCTACTTCACAGCTGAAGTCATGGATAATCACCTTATCCTGCTGATAGCCGAACTTAACATGCTCGAATGTAACGGCGCCCTGCATCTTTTCCGGGCAGCAGCCTTCTTCTCCGGAATGTTTTCCCCCTGTCTGCACCGCGTTTTCCACAACCACATCTTCCTCCGGCTCCTCCAGGAACTCAAAAACACGCTCCGCCGCGGCAGCCGTGGACTGAAACATATTGGAGACCTGGGCCACCTGGATAATGGGCTGGGTGAAATTTTTCACATATTGGATAAATGCCTGAATTTCCCCTACCTCAATGACTCCCTTTACGGCAAGCATACTGCCGCTGACGGCCACTGCAACATATCCCAGGTTTCCCACAAATGTCATAACGGGCTGCATCATGCCGGAGATGAACTGGGACTTCCATGCACTCTGGTACAGAATGCGGTTCGTCTCTCCGAATTCCGCAAGGCAGGCTTCCTCCCGGTTGAAGGCCTTAACGATGTTCTGACCGCTGTAAACCTCCTCAATCTGTCCGTTTATCCTGCCCAGATAGGTCTGCTGGTCAATAAAATATTTCTGGGAATGCTTGATTACCACCCCGATAAGCCCTCCCGACACCGGCAGAATCACCAGCGCGATCAGGGTCATCAGCGGGCTGATTGACAACATCATAATTAAAATACCCACGATGGTTGCCACCGAGGTAATCAGCGTGGTAATGCTCTGACCCAGGCTCTGGCCCAGCGTATCCACATCATTGGTAATCCTTGACAGCACCTCTCCCACTGTCCTGGACTCAAAATATGCCATGGGCATCCGGTTGATTTTCTCCGAAATCTCCTTCCGGAACCGGTAGCAGAGCTTCTGGGAAACCTCCGTCATCACAAGCCCCTGGACAAATGACAGCAATGCACTGAGTCCGTACAGTCCCAGAAGCAGGAGCAGAATCTGCCCAATCCGCCCGAAATCTATACCACCCGTTCCCGCGAACTTGGCCATCATGCCGTTGAAAAGCTCCGTGGTGGCTCTGGCCAGTACTTTGGGTCCTATTATGGTAAAGACCGTGCTGCCTGCCGCAAAGATCATTACGACAATCAGCGCGATTTTATATCTGCCCAGATATCTTAACAGTTTTCCGAATGTCCCCTTAAAATCCTTTGCCTTCTCTCCCGGCATCATACCCCCGTGTGGCCCATGAGGACGCCTGACCGCTCTTCCGCTTCCGGCAGCATTTCTGCCCCGGCTCTTCTCTTCACTCATACCGCCGCACCTCCCTTCAGTTCCGCCTCGGACAGCTGTGATCTGGCAATCTCCCTATACGCCTCACAGTCCCGCAGCAGCTGGCCATGGGTACCCATGCCGGCTATCCTGCCCTCATCCAGCACAATAATCCGATCTGCGTGAAGAATCGTACTGATACGCTGCGCCACTATAATGACAGTGGCATCCTCCGTCTTCTCCCGCAGCGCTTTTCTCAGCGTCACATCCGTCTTGTAATCCAGTGCCGAAAAGCTGTCGTCAAACAGATATATCCTGGGGGATTTTGCTATGGCACGGGCGATGGACAGCCTTTGTTTCTGCCCTCCCGACACATTGGTTCCCCCCTGGGATATCTCACTGTGATAGCCCTCCGGCTTGCTCTCTATAAATTCCGTGGCCTGTGCGATTGCCGCCGCCTCCTGCATCCGGCTGTCGCTGATATCCGGCCCGCCGAACTTCAGGTTGGAGGCAATATCCCCGGAAAACAGTACTGCCTTTTGGGGTACATAGCCCAGAAGGCTCCGAAGCTTATGCTGTGACACATCGCGGATATCCACCCCGTCTATGGTAATCTGCCCACCGGTCACATCATAAAACCGCGGAATCAGATTCAGTAAAGTTGACTTACCGCAGCCTGTGCTGCCGATAATGGCAGTTGTCTCCCCGGGATTTGCGGTAAAGGTCAGATTCTCCAGGGCATCTTCGTCGGCCCCCGGATAGCGGAATGACACATCACGGAAAGCTACCACGCCCCGGGCGTCCTTCAGCTTCTCATCCAGCACCGTCTCCCTGTCCTTAACACCGGCCTCCGTGCCGATAACCTCCTGAATACGTCCTGCCGCCACACCGGCCCTGGGCAGCATCACGGATATCATGGTCAGCATCAGGAAGGACATGACGATCTGCATGGTATAAGTGATAAATGCCAGCATATCCCCCACCATCAGATTGCCCATGTCAATTCCCTTTGCCCCGAACCAGACAATCATAATGCTGATGCCGTTCATAATCAGCATCATCGCCGGCATCATTACATTCATGACTCTGTTGGTAAAAAGCTGCGTCTGCATAAGATCCCGGTTAGCCCTGTCAAACCGTTCTTCCTCAAATCTCTCCCGGCTGAAAGCGCGAATGACTGGGACGCCGGTAAGTATCTCCCTGGACACCAGGTTCAGGCCGTCCACCAGCGTCTGCATCTTCTTAAACCTGGGCATGGCCACTGCCATCAATATGCCCACCAGCACCATAATCGCCGCTACCGCCACTACAATAATCCACCCCATCCCCGTCCTGGTCCGCAGCACCTTCACCACGCCGCCAATGCCGATAATGGGTGCATAAACCACCATTCTGAGCATTACCACCACTACCATCTGCACCTGTTGGATGTCATTGGTGCTTCGTGTAATCAGTGATGCCGTGGAAAACCGTTCCATCTCACCGTGGGAGAAAGATACCACCTTGGTAAACACCCGTTCCCGCAGATTCAGGCCAAGCTTCGCTCCGATTCGGGAAGCCAGAAACCCCACCAGAATGGCTGTTGCCATCATCACCACTGAATAAATCAGCATCCTGCCTCCCGTCCTGTAGAGATAATTCCGCTGTATTTTTCCCGAGTCCATGCCCAGCTTCCCGTATTCTTCCTGCAGGAACTGTACTGCCCTCTGGGTAATGACGGTTTCACCCGTATCGCCCAGCCCCTCCAGAACCCGCTCCCGGAAGGCAAGTACCAGCTCGTCGGACAGCACATACCCAAAACTGCTCTCCGGCCCTGCCCCCGTAATGTCAGGCATAGTGCCGCCTTCTTCCGCCATAGACAGGATCAGAATGAGAATCCCCATACTTTCGTCCAGTTTTTCCATGGTGTCTTTATCCCCGCAAAACACATAGCTTCCGTCCGCTGCCTGCTCATAAGCAAAAGACATCAGTTCCGCCTCTTCTTCGGTCATCAGCATCAGAAGGTTATCATACACGGCTTCCCGCATACGCTCCGGCACCGCATTTTCGATGCCCTTCTGCCCGATGCCCACATCCACGATATCCGCCGTGTACTGAGGCAGCGCCAGGTCACAGTAGGCCTGTACCACCAGAAGCACGACAATGGCCAGCACAGACCACCCGGATTCCTTTAAATATTTGAAGATTCTCAGCATACCAGTCTCCTTTCCCTCTCAGGACCTGTCTCTTTCTGCTGTATGCTTTCGTCAGCGAAAGCAGCCTGACAGCCCCGGATCTCATCCGCCAATCCTGCGGAAAATTCCGGAGACTGGGGGATTCTTACATTATAATGGACTGTCAGTTCTATTACAATTAAATTAGCCTTAAAAAAATGGAAAATTTATCCGAAAACTGATTCCGCCTCAGATTCTATAGAACGATTTTCAAAATGAAATTTTTCAAAATGATTTTTTCAGAATAAAGTTAATTGTTCATACATTTCCGGAAACTCATGAAGATACTGAAAACAGGCTTCCATCTCATGAACAATTCCATGCTTCCGACAGGTTTCCCGAAAAATGTGCATCAATTCCTCATTCCTGTCGCTGATCAATTCGTACGAATAACCGTATTTTTCATGATACTTCCGCCGTAGCCCCGGAAAGTGCCGCTCCAGTGCCTCATAGAAGTATTCCCGATTGCCCTGCCGCATAGTTACCCCCATGCCGAAACAGATAATCCCATACACCCCTGCCGAAACACAGTATTCCAACAGCCCTTCGATATTTTCCCGGGTATCATTCAAAAAAGGCAGAATGGGAGACAGCCAGACAACAGTAGGAATGCCGTTATCCCTCAAAATGTGCAGAACCTCTGCCCGCCTCTTGGTAGTACACACATTCGGCTCCAGTATTCTGCACAGATCCTCGTCATATGTAGTCAGCGTCATCTGCACCACACACTTTGCCTTTTCGTTGATATATCTCAGCAGATCCAGATCCCGAAGGATTCTGTCGGACTTGGTCTGGACAGCGGCACCAAACTCGTAACGCGCAATCAGTTCCAGGCATTTTCGCGTGACCTGCAGCCCCTCCTCGCAATGCATGTAAGGGTCACACATGGCGCCGGTGCCTATCATGCACTTCTTCCTTTTGGAGCGAAGCGCTCTTTCCAGCAGCTCCGGCGCATTCCGTTTCACTTCCACATCCTCAAAATCATGCGTAAAACCGTAGCAGACGCTTCTGCTGTCACAATAGATACAGCCATGGGTACATCCCCTGTACACATTCATCCCGTTTTGCGGGGACAATATTCCCTTCACATCCACATAATGCATGACAGCACCCCACATCGCCCTCAACCGTTCAGACAGCACCTTCCGCCCGGTCAAAACTGCGTCCTCATGTCGTTTTGCGAGAGGATTACCCTTCCTTCAGATAAATCTCCACCACCGTATCCTTCTCATCCGGCAGCGGGTAGCAGTCCGCCGCATAGGGATCAAAGAAGAAAAACGCGTTCTTGTCATACTCCTTCAGGTTCCAGTAATGGGTCTCCTTCACCTCGGAATTGTCGGCCAAAAGTCTCATTTTCTCCACTTTTCCGGCCATATTCTCCAGACACACAGCACCCACCTGTGGCTCCATCACATGGGCGTAAAGCAGGTTCCCCTTCCGGGTGTAGCGTCCCCACTCCGGCTTGGGCAGCTCCGCGTAACCGCAGCCGTAGATGCTCTTTCTGTTCTTCTTCATCCAAGCCCCCACCTCTTTCAGTATAGCCACAGACTCCTCGGGAATCTCTCCCCTGGCGTTGGGTCCCACATTCAGAAGCAGGTTCCCGCCCTTGCTGACACACTCCACCAGCATATGCACCACCATCTTAGCCGATTTATAATGATGGTCATGAGCCGCATAGCCCCAGTGGTTGTTCAGGGTTATGCAGGCCTCCCAGGGAATGGGGTTCCCGCCTTCGTCCCGGATTCCCGCCGGAGGAATCATCTGCTCCGGTGAGGCAAAGTCCCCTGAGTATGGTGTGGGATCCAGGGTCCGGATGGAACCCGCATCCTCCCCGCTTCCCTCCAGGCGGTTGTCAATGATCACATCCGGCTGAATGGAACGCACCATCTCAATGAGTTCCTTCGCCTTCCAGGTGTCGCATTTCATATCTCCGTAGGAAAAATCAAACCACATCACATCCAGTTTGCCGTAGTCCGTGAGCAGCTCCTTAATCTGGCCGAACATGTATTCCAGATAGTTATCGAAATTCCGATTCTCGTTGGAACACTCCGGATGGTTCCGCATGGGATGGTGCATATCCCCGTAATGGGGGAAATCGGGATGCCTCCAGTCGATGACGGAATAATACAGACCCACCCTGATGCCCTCCGCCCGGAAAGCCTCCAGGAATTCCCTTACCAGGTCCCGCCCGCAGGGAGACTTGGTAGATTTGAAATCCGTCAGCTTGGAGTCAAACAGACAGTATCCGTCATGATGCTTGGCGGTGAGTACGGCATACTTCATTCCCGCTTCCTTCGCCAGTTTCGCCCACACCCTGGGATCATAATTCTCAGCGGCAAACTCATCCTTCAGAGGCTCATAGTCCTCCTTTGTCAGCTGCTCCACGCTGCGCAGCCACTCTCCCCTGGCCGGGATGGCATACAGCCCCCAGTGGATAAACATGCCGAACCTTGCCTCCTGGTACCACTGTGTCCTCTTTGTTCTCTCTTCTATAATCTTATTCATAGTCGTCCCTTCCCTATCTATTTCGGCCCGGCCAGACGGCTCACGGATACCTTCTGCCTTTACCGGCCTGGCCGCCTCGCCCGCCGCCCGTCACAGGGCCTGGTTTTCTCCCATCTTTACTAGCTTTGCTGCCTGGTCGGCGGAGATGCATGCATCCAAAATCTCCTGGATATCCCCGTTCATCACCTTGTCCAGCTTGTAAATGGTCAGGCCGATGCGGTGGTCCGTGACACGCCCCTGGGGAAAATTATAAGTCCTTATCTTCTCGGAACGATCTCCGGTGCCAATCTGGCTGCGGCGCATCTCTGCCTCCGCGTCATGCCGCTGCTGCTGTTCTATGTCGTAGAGTTTTGCCTTCAGCAGTGCAAAGGCCTTCGCCTTGTTCTGAAGCTGGGATTTTTCGGTCTGGCTGTACACAACGATTCCCGTGGGGTAATGGGTCAGGCGCACCGCGGAATCCGTCGTATTTACACACTGACCGCCGTTGCCGGAAGCACGCATCACATCCACCCGGATATCTTTCTCATCGATCACAATATCTATATCCTCGTCCACCTCGGGCATCACCGCCACGCTGATGGTGGAAGTATGGATTCGTCCGCCGCTTTCCGTCTCCGGCACACGCTGCACCCGATGGACGCCGCTCTCGTACTTCATCCTGGAATAGGCTCCCTGCCCCGTGATAACAAACTGCACCTCCTTCATGCCGCCGATGCCGATTTCATCCACGTTCAGTGTCTCCACCTTCCACCTCTGGCTTTCCGCATAATGCACATACATCCGGTAAATCTCCGCAGCAAAAAGAGCCGCTTCATCTCCGCCTGCCCCGGCGCGAATCTCCACGATTACATTTTTGTCGTCATTAGGGTCCTTGGGCAAAAGCAATATTTTCAGTTCCTGTTCCAGTTCCTCCGCGCGCTTCTTTCCCTCATTCAACGTCTCCTTGATCATGTCGCGCATCTCCTCATCGCCCTCTTCCTCCAGCATGGCCAGGGAATCCTCGATGTCCTGCTTACATTTCTTATATTCCGTGTATGCATTCACGATGGGCGTCAGGTCACTCTGTTCCTTCATCAGCCTGCGGAACCGTTCCTGGTTACCCGTCACCGTAGGCTCATGAAGCTCGCTCATGATCTCCTCAAACCGAATCAGCAAATCATCCAATCTGTCAAACATATCATTCCTCACATTCTGCCGCACACATGCTCCCGGCAAATTTATCTGTCCTGTCCGCCAAAATACCGAAAATCCTCCCTTTTCCGGGTGACAGGCCATAAACACTCTCCCATATCCGGGCAATCATATCTTCAGCCAAAACACCTGGTTCCATATACCACCCTGTCCAGTCCGGCATAATCCTTTACTACCCGCACTTCCAGAAACCCGGCCTCCTCCAGCAGCGAGCTGACCGCCTTCCCCTGATCGTATCCAATCTCGAAAAAGAGCATCCCGCCGCCAAACAGATAATTCCTGCCCTCGCTGATAATCCGTCGGTAGAAATCCAGCCCGTCCGTCCCGCCGTCCAATGCCCGCAGCGGCTCATGCTCTCTGACTTCAGGCATCAGCGTCCTGACCACATCACTGCAAATATACGGCGGGTTAGACACAATAATGTCAAATTTGCCCGTAATCTCCTCAAACAAATCACTTCTGACGAAACGAATGGCACCTGCCCCCACACTATCGTCCCGAACAGCCTGCCCCCCGGCACCCTCACCGGCGTCTATGGTCTGACCTGTCACGCAGCAGCCGTCATTTACGGCCATCTCCAAAGCACCGTGCCCGCTGCCAGCTTCCACAGAGATACCGGCAGGCTGCCCACCGGTATCTCCCGCATTCTGAGACATCCGCGGTCCCCCGCTCACTCGTTCCCTGCCAAGCAGGCACTCCGCATTTTCCTCCGCTACCGCAAGCGCCTCCCCGGACAGATCCGCCCCCACCCCCTGGCAATGATTGGAGTAATGCAGAAGGCTGATCAGGATGCAGCCCGAACCCGTACACATATCAAGTACCCGCATGCCGTCATGGAGATGGCGCAGTACCTCCTCCACCAGAATCTCCGTATCCTGTCTGGGAATCAGCACATGCTCATTCACTCTGAACGACAATCCCATAAACTCCTGGTTCCCTGTGAGATGCTGCAGCGGAATCCGCGTGACACGCCTTCCAATCAGCCTTACATACTCCTTCTCCTGGTATGCCTCCAGTTCCATGTCGCCATGTGCCAGCAAATCATTGCGGTTGGTTCCGCAGACATATTCCAGCAAGAGCCGCGCCTCCAGTTCCGCCTCATCGATTCCTGCCTGAAGCAGCCGTTCCCTGCCCTGACAATATCCTTCCCTGTATGTCATATGCCGCTCCTCTTATTCTCTGCCGCGCTGCATTCCCTGATCCATCCCGCAGTGTATACCCGAAACCGGACCATAAACCGCCACATTCCGCTTACGCGAAAGAATCGGCTTCGCCGGCGGCATTCTCTTCCGAGTCCTCATCATCCAAATCTTCCTCAAACTCGTATCCGAATGTCTCCCGCAGATAAGCTTTCCAGTCAAATACAGCCTCCACAGAAGAAATAGCCACCTCCACCATATCTCTGTCTGGCTCTTTGGTGGTCATCCGCTGGATTGCCATACCCGGCGCAGAAAGAATCCGTACAAAGAGAGAATCCGAACGACCTGCCAGACGGATAATTTCATAGGAAATACCCGCTACCACCGGCATCAGCAGAATCCGCAGCCCCACACGCCACACCGGATTCTCCACCCGAATAAAGAAAAACAGGATAATACTCACAAAAAACACAAAAAACAGAAAGCTGGTGCCGCATCGCTTATGAAGCCTGGAGCTGCGCATGGCATTGTCCACCGTCAGCGGCCTGCCCCGTTCTATGCAGTTGATGCATTTGTGTTCCGCCCCGTGATACCGGTACAACCGCCGGATATCCTTCATGATGCTGATACCGCCCACATAGAGGATAAAGATAACGATACGCACCACCCCTTCGATAATCGCCACCAGGGAGGCATTTCTCAAATACCCGTTCAGCAGAGACGCCAGGTAATACGGCAATACAATAAAAATACCCACCGCAAGCACCACGGAAATACAGGTCACCAATGCGGTCATCAGCTTATCCCCCGCACCGCCGGCCTTTCCGTCATCCCCCTCGTCCTCATAAAAGGATGCCGAAAAATTCAGACATTTCATTCCCAGAATCAGGGAATCGATAAAATTGAATACCCCCCGTATAAAAGGAATCTCCTTAATCTTATTTCCCCCAAGCACCCCCTGGAAATTGTCAACCTCCACCGATATCCCGCCGTCCGGCCGCCTCACGGAGACCGCATATTTTTCCTGATTCTTCATCATAACGCCTTCCAGGACAGCCTGCCCGCCAATCCCGGAATAGCATTTGCTTTTTTTCTTTCCCATTACATGTCTCCTCGTTTCCCTGTAAATCCAGCGCATTGCCGCCGCTCAGCGACTCTAATAAAGTCCCATTCCCAGCGCCGATGAGACTTTATCCTTCAGTGCCGTCGCGCAGCGGCTCTAATAAAGTCCCGAAGGCGCTCGAGAGCTGATTTCATGCGCGCTCTTCGTATGAAAGTGCCGTCGCGCAGCGACTCCATTAAGAGAAAAGGTTGAGATACCAAGCACCTCAACCTTTCCGCAATCTTATTTAACGCCGTATTTTCTGTTGAACTTCTCAATACGTCCGTCAGCCCTTGCAGTCTTCTGCTGGCCGGTGTAGAACGAATGGCACTTGGAACAAACTTCCACGTGGATCTCAGGCTTCGTGGAGCCAGTCACAAAAGTGTTCCCACAGTTACAGGTCACTGTCGCCTGATAATACTTGGGATGGATTCCTTCTTTCATCTCATTCACCTCTCTATAATCAATCATTACAGCCTTATTTGTCGTTCACATCCGTACTGCTTATGGAACCACAAACAGCGTGTTTATTGTAGCACATGGACAGCTTAGTTTCAAGTATTATTTTAAATAAATTTGTTTCTTTTTACCATTTGTACGAAATCATTGTTGCTTCTTGTCCGTGAGAACATATCAAGAATGCGGTCAGTAGCCTCATCCGGCTTTAGACCATTCAAAGCCCTGCGCATAATATTGATGGCTTCCAGTTCTTCGCTGTTCAGCAGCAAATCTTCTCTTCTGGTTCCGGATTTCGCCAGATCGATTGCCGGGAAAATGCGCTTCTCGGAAAGCTTGCGGTCCAGAATCATTTCCATATTGCCGGTGCCTTTGAATTCCTCGTATACCACGTCGTCCATCTTGCTGCCGGTATCCACCAGTGCCGTGGCCAGTATGGTCAGGCTACCGCCCTCACGCATATTTCTCGCCGCACCGAAGAATCGCTTGGGCATGTGCAGCGCTGCCGGGTCAAGTCCGCCTGAAAGCGTACGTCCGCTGGGCGGCACCACCAGGTTATAGGCCCTTGCCAGACGGGTTATGCTGTCCAGAAGAATGACGACATCCTTCTTATGTTCCACCAGGCGCTTTGCACGCTCGATAGTCATCTCCGACACCCGCTTATGATGATCCGGCAGTTCGTCAAAGGTGGAATAAATAACCTCTACATTGTCTCCGCTGATTGCTTCCTTGATATCCGTCACCTCTTCCGGGCGCTCATCAATAAGCAATATCAGCATATGCATATGCGGATTCGTCCGCAAAATGGATTTTGCAACCTCTTTCAGTAAGGTAGTCTTGCCGGCCTTGGGCGGAGATACAATCATACCACGCTGCCCCTTACCTACAGGGCTGACAAGATCCATAACCCTCATGGCCACGCTGCATCCTGCAGTCTCCAGCCTGATACGTTCATTGGGGAAAATGGGAGTCATATCTTCGAAGGCCACACGCCTTAACGCTTCTTCGATAGTGTAGCCGTTGATAGTCCTGATAAACAGAAGTGCGCTGAACTTCTCCTGCTGTGTCTTAATACGCTTGTTGCCCCGCAGGATATCGCCTGTCTTCAGTCCGAAGCGTCGGATCTGGCTGGGCGCCACATACACGTCGTTCTCTCCGGGCAGATAATTCTCACATCGGATAAATCCGTATCCGTCAGGCATAACCTCCAGGATACCGCTGGCCTCCTCGCCGCTGTCCAGTTCCCTGGGATAGGTCTTCTCGTCGTAAACCTCATTGGAACGGTTGGGCCTGGCTGCTGCCGGAGCCGGCTGACCTCCCGGTGAAGCCGACGGCGTTGCGGCCGCGGCACTGCCTGCGGATGCCGGAGCCTCCTGCTTTTCCTCGGTCTTCTGAATACTCTCGCTCTGGGCCGAGGCTTCGGCTTTATAATTGTTTTCATACATAACCGCACCCTGCGCACGCTCTGACTTCTGCTGCGGCGGGACGGATCTTGTGTTCGTTACGACAGTACGCCTGCGTACCGATTTGAATGCGGCTGCACTGTCATGTGAATGCTGTGCCTGCTCACTCTTCACACTCTTCGCAGCGCTTTCTTCTTCCTGTCTTTTTACCCTCTCATCCTCTGCCAACATGGCTTCCACCAGCTCAGCCTTCTTCATGGACGATGTTCCTTTCAGCCCACGCGCTTTAGCCAGCTCTTTCAGCTGTACAAGTGCCAGCGATTCATACTTTTCTCTCATAAATTCCTCCTGATCTTCATAGTAACTACATTTTTAAACGGGGAGCACAGCCAGATTCGTCATTGACATGCTGCCTTTGAAGCATGATTGAATATCATGCCGTACCGACATTATAATACACTTTTCCAAAAATAGGAAGCCCTAATTTTAATTATGATATCATTGTCTTTCATTTATACCGCACTTTTGCTGATGAACCGTAAAATATTCCTGCGGAATCTCTTGCGAAGTGCCGAAATCTATTATATGATACAGATAGTTCTAAAATATACTGCATCAGATTCGGAAGGGGATAGTATAATATGTTTCAGGATCCGCTGACTTTATATAAATTAATCGTACTCTATATGCTGGACAGGGTCAATTTCCCGCTGACCAACGCACAGGTCAGCGATTTCATCCTGGAACGGGAATATACCAATTACCTGACGCTGCAGCAGGTTATCAACGAACTGCTGGATGCCCGGATGATTACTTCCCGCACCATCTTAAACCGTACCCATCTCTCCATTACACCGGAAGGACGGGAGACCCTGCTGTTCTTCCAGAACCGCATTAACCACGGCATCAAGAAGGATATTGACGGCTATTTCCGGGAAAACGAATATGTCCTCCGCAATGAGGTCTCCGTGCTGGGCGATTATTACTACCGGGCAGGCATCGGGGAATATGAAACCCACCTGGTAGCAAAGGACAGAGGCGTCAATCTGGTAGATATCCGAATGATCGTCCCCACGGAGGAGATTGCAAAAAACATATGCGACAACTGGGAGAAGAAGAATCAGGACATTTACCAGTATCTTACAGCCCAGCTGTTTTAGCGGATTTTGCTTCAGGACTTCCCTGCTTCCCGGGCCTCGGTCCTGAGTCTGCGCATATGTTCCCTTATCCTGGCTTCATAGCCGTTTCCGGTGGGTTTATAGAATTCTTTTCCGTTTAATTCATAAGGAAGATACTGCTGCTCTACATAATGATTGGGATAGTCATGTGCATACTTGTAGCCGGTTCCTCTTCCCAGCTTCGAAGCCCCCTTATAGTGGGCATCCTGAAGATGCGCCGGAATGGGCAGGTTCCCGCTCCGCCCCACTTCCTCCATCGCCGCGAACACCGCCTCGCAGGCCGCGTTGCTTTTTGGTGCGGACGCCACATAGGCTGCCGCCTGGGACAGGATAATCTTCGCCTCCGGCATGCCGATGCGTTCCACTGCCAGAGATGCGTTAACTGCGACTGCCAGCGCCTGGGGATCTGCGTTTCCCACGTCCTCCGCCGCGCATATCATAATCCGTCTGGCTATGAAAGTGACATTTTCCCCCGCATAGAGCATTCTGGCCAGGTAGTATACAGCCGCATCCGGATCGGAACCCCGCATACTTTTGATAAAGGCGGAAACGGTATCATAATGATTATCGCCGCTTTTATCGTACCGCACCGCTTTTTTCTGAATACATTCCTGGGCAACCTCCAGTGTGATATGTATTTTGCCGTCTCCGCTGCGGGCAGTACTCATAATGCCCAATTCCACGGCGTTCAGCGCATGCCTGGCGTCCCCGCCCGATACATCCGCCAGGAAGTCCAACGCGTCTTCGTCAATTACCGCGTCATAACTCCCCATACCTCTGTCCACATCATACACTGCCTTTTTCAGAAGCTCCCGTATCGCCTCCGGCGGAACAGGCTTCAACTCAAAGATAACGGATCTGGAAAGCAGTGCGCCATTGACCTCAAAATAAGGATTCTCCGTGGTAGCACCTACTAAAATCAGCGTGCCGTCCTCCACAAAGGGGAGCAGATAATCCTGCTGCGCCTTATTGAAACGATGAATCTCGTCAATAAAGAGAATGGTGCGCATCCCGTACATCCCCTGGATTTCCTTCGCCTTCGCCACTACCTCCTCCATGTCCTTCTTCCCCGCCACAGTGGCATTGATCTGGGTAAATTCGGCGCTGGTGGAATTTGCAATCACCTTTGCCAGAGTGGTCTTGCCCGTGCCGGGAGGACCGTAAAAAATCACGGAGCTGATCTTATCCGCCTTGATGGCGCGGTAGAGCAGCTTGTCCTTCCCCACGATATGCTCCTGCCCCACGACCTCTTCCAGCGTTCCGGGGCGCATTCTGGCAGCCAGCGGCGCCTCCTTTTCCATATCACTTTCCCGCATATAGTCAAATAGATTCAAATCCATTTTCTTACCATCCGTTTCCTGTTCTATTATCTCCCATCTATGGACTTCAGTACCATCCAGAACCCAGATCCTGCCAGAGAGCCAAGTGCAGCCGTACCCAGAAACAACAGAAATAGCTGCGGCAGAAAGTTTCCGTGCAGATTGGATGCCACTTCACACACTCCATAGACTAGCGCCGCTATTCCGGCTGCGATTCCCATCTTTTTATTATTTTGGAGACAAGATCCCAAAAGCAACGCCTCGGCCAGTCCGATCAAAAAAATAATGACTGTATCCGACTCAAATAATTCTTTCAATATTGGCAGATATCTCACCCTGAAGTCCCTCCGTAACATTTTTCTTCTTTTCACCTGGTTACAGATACAGTTGCTCTGTCCCATGTACAGGCGTTTTTCGCCAGCTCTCTCAACAGATGTCTCCGATCAACAGAGTCATTATCCTGTGCCCGTATCAGATACCGTTTACTTTTTCAGAGACACTTCATTCTCGTGGACCGTAACCGAGTTCAGGCTGCGCAGAAAGCTGGATATCCGGTTATATCCGAACTGCTTAAAATCCAGTTGCTTATATTTCTTATGCAGCTCGTCGTTCAGGCTTGCCAAGTTCTCTACCATACCTCCGTTCTTCGCTATCATACGGCAGATTTCCTGCTCCAGTTCCTCCTTGGTCAGATTGGAACGGCGCTCTACATAATACTGGTTGCTGATCTTTTTCACATGAAGATCGGGAAGCTCCTGGTCAATCATGGTACTCAGCTTATAATATCCATAATTGCGCACATCAAAATCCGTAAATTTATCATTCAGCCGATTGCCTACCCGGGCAAGATCAACCTGCCTTCCTCCGCTTTCATTGATCAGGGTGAGTATTACCTGCCGTACATCCGCAATGGATGTCACATTCTGTTCTTCGGTGGATACAGCATCCTGATTGCCAGTATACTCCCCTGCCCTGCCATGCTTTTCATCCGGATTATTTCTTGTGTCCTGAGAGTTCCTTGCACCCACGGCAATGTCTTCATCCATATTCTGCTCCGCCACCAGGTTCAGATGGATGAATTTATTACAAGCCCTGGTCAGCGCCAAAGGCGTCTTGGATTCACCCATGCCCAGCACGAACATATTCTCCTCCCTTAGCCGCATGGCAAGCCGGGTGAAATCGCTGTCGCTGGTAACCAGACAGAACCCCTGCACCTTATTCTTATAGAGAATGTCCATGGCATCAATGACCATCGCCATATCTGTGGCGTTTTTCCCTGTGGTATAGGAAAACTGCTGCACCGGCATAATGGAATGCTCCAGAAGCAGCCCCTCGGACCAGCCGTTTCCCTTTGACCAGTTGCCATAGATACGGCGATAGCTGGTCAAACCATATTTTTCAAGCTCTTCAAATATGGTAACCGCGTATTTTGAACTGATATTATCCGCATCAATCAATACCGCAAACTGCATTTTCTCATTGGACATTGATTCCATGATTTCTTCCATAATTCGTCTCCATTCTTGTCACAGCCCGGAAATCGGAGGATCCTGCCGACCCCCGGACAGCCTTTACCCTGCTGCCTTTGTCCTGCCCGCAGGCGCTTTTGTTTACCGGCATCCGTGCCCCATCGCCGAGTTCCTGCCAGCGTTTCGCTCACAGCCGCCTGGGTTTTCGCCTGCGTGTATCAAGTATAACACATATGCCGGATTTTTCCTATCTTTTTCTTCCGCATCTACGGCTTAACAGCCGGCTGGCCTTGCAAAATTGCACAGGGCGCAATTTTGACTTTGCGAGAGGGGCTGTATGAACTGTTACAGCTGGCCGTCATTGCCGTGCGGACACGTTTTCCGCCCTGGCCAATGCGCGGCAGGACGCCGACAGGTAAACCGCCCTTCCCGTTCCGCCACGCAACGAGCCGGCAAAGAACCATATCCGCTCACATATCCTGCCCATGGACATGCACAGCCACCGTCTCCTGCCTCATCTGCTCCGAAACGGCCAGAAACGTTCCCCTGTCCTTCCCCGGCGTATGCCCCAGCGTCTTCACATAGGCGCGATAAAACGACGAGTAATCTCCGAAACCGCTGCTGAAGGCCGCCTCCTTGGCATGGCATCCGTTATTCAGCAGCAGCTGCGCATAAACCACACGCTTCCTCATCAGGTAGTCCATCACCGTAGTGCCCGTAGCCCTGCGGAAAACCTTGTTCAGATGGTGCTTGCTGATATAGAAATGCGCCGAAATATCATCCAGCGTAATCGGCTCGCTCAAATGCTTATTCATGTAAAACAGAATCTCCGTCACCCTGTTTTCCGTCTCATCCTTGGAATCAGGCGCTGCGGCAGCACTCATGACAGCAATCTCAGACAGCAGCGCTTCCAGCCGTATCGGCAACAGCTGTTCCCGAAAAGGTTCCGGCAGCAGCGCACATTCTTCCAAGCTCTCCAGGAATGCCGGAAGCCGGTACTTTTCCCCATCCTCGAAATAGATTTCTCTCTCCTCTGCCCGCCCCGACTGCGGAAAAGCACGCAGCAAAACGCTGCGCCGCTCCCGGCTCAGCAGCTCCGGATGGAAATGCAGGGAATACCGTTTGTAGGGAGCGGTACTGTTTACCCTGACACCGTGGAAGGCATGGGGCGAAAGCAGCAGCAGGCTGTTGGCCCTGGGTTTATAATGCCGCCCTTCCACCAGATAATCCACGTCTCCTTCCAGAAAACAATATACTTCATAAAAATTATGGCAGTGCAGGGCATACTGCTCTGTTACCTCCCTGGATACAGCGTATCCGAAGGATATTTTCTCAGTGTTTATACATACATCCGGATTCATTTACGCCTCTCCCGTCGCTCCTTTTCCAATACATGGCCGGCCCTTTCGCTCACGGTTTCCCTGCTTTACGGCCGTCCATTCCATTCCTGTCTCCCATATTACTCCACCACCGCTATATTTGCAATGTTTTAATTACTCCATGCAATGGTTTTTCCGTTCACCATGGACTATAGTTAAAGAAACCGATAGAAAAAACTTTATTCTTCAGAAACTTCATTTAGGAGGAACTTTTAACATGAAAACAGGCGCACAGTTATACACTGTCAGGGCTTACACACAGACGGAATCCGATTTTGCCCTGACCATGTCAAAAATCGCAAAAATCGGATACAAAACCGTTCAGATTTCCGCCATCGGCAGTATCCGCCCGGAGAAGGTACGCGAAATCTGCGACCGGGAGGGTCTGGAAATCGTCCTGACCCACAGCAATGTGGACCGTATTCTCAACGACACAAAAGCGTTGATACATGAGCATGACATCCTGGGCTGCAAATACATCGGCCTTGGCTGCATGCCCGAAAAATACCACACAAAGGAATGGCTTCACCGCTTTATGCATGATTTCAAAGAGCCTGCAAAGGAAATTGCCGCTGCCGGCAAACTGCTCATGTACCATAACCACAACCTGGAGTTCGAAGCCTTCGAAGCCGAACAGCTGCCAAACGCAAATCCCCGCAAACGGATTATGGAATACCTGCTGGAGGGCTTTGGGCCGGATGAGTTGGGTATCACCCTGGATACATACTGGGTAGCCGCCGCCGGAGCGGATGTATGCCAGTGGATCCATCTGCTGAAAGACAGAATTCCCTGCGTCCATCTGAAGGATATGCAGGTGAAGGGAATGTCCTCCTTCATGGCTCCCGTCATGGAAGGCAACCTCAACTTCCCTGGTATTCTGAAAAGCCTGGAAGAAACCTGCTGTGAATATCTGCTGGTGGAACAGGACACCTGCCAGGGAAGCCCCTTTGACTGTCTGGAAACCAGCTATCGGAACCTGAAAAATGCCGGGTACTGCTGAAATCCCGGTCTCCCGTACATCCGGCAAATCTCCCGGCCGTTTCCTGTGAGGGCACATACAGGCAGCACTTGCAACGGCCGACGGCATGACGGTGCCTTCGGGAATGCGGGAATATATGTCTTAGAATGATAAAGGAGTCTGTCTATGAAACAGGTAAAATTAGGTATCATCGGAATCGGAAACATGGGAAGCGGCCATTGCGGCAATATTCTGGAAGGCCGTACTCCCGAAATCGCCTTAACCGCAGTCGCAGACCTTCGGGAAAGCAGGCGAAGCTGGGCCGAAACGGCGCTTCCGGGCACTGTTGCGGTCTTCGAAGACGGCGACAGCCTGATTTCCTCCGGGCTGTGCGATGCCGTGCTGATCGCCACCCCCCATTATGACCATCCGCGCCTGGCCATGCTGGCAATGGAACACAGCCTGCATGTCATGTGCGAAAAACCCGCCGGCGTCTATACGAAACAGGTTCGGGAAATGAATGAAGCCGCCGGGAAATCAGGACTTGTCTTCGGCATGATGTTCAACCAGCGCACCAACTGCATCTACCGCAAGATGTACGAAATCGTACAAGGAAAACACTACGGCGAGATGAAGCGCATGAGCTGGCTTATTACGGACTGGTACCGCACCCAAGCTTATTACAATTCCGGCGGATGGCGGGCCACCTGGGACGGAGAGGGCGGCGGCGTCCTTCTGAACCAGTGTCCCCACAACCTGGACCTGCTGCAGTGGATTTGCGGCATGCCTTCCCGGGTACGCGCTTTCTGTCACAACGGAAAGTGGCATCATATCGAGGTGGAGGATGACGTGACTGCTTACCTGGAGTTTCCCAACGGTGCTACAGGCGTATTTGTCACCACCACTGCCGATGCCCCCGGCACCAACCGCCTGGAAGTTACCCTGGAAAAGGCAAAGCTGGTAGCGGAAAACAATAAACTGACCCTGTACGAACTGGAAATAGGCGAGCGCGAGTACTGCTTCCAGGCAACGGAAGGCTTCCAGAAGCCGCCCTGCCATGAACGGGAAATTATCCTGGACGGTGAAAATCCCCAGCATGTAGGCATATTGAATGCCTTTGCGGGCGCTATTCTCCGCGGAGAACCCCTTGTGGCAAACGGCACGGAAGGCATTCACGGACTGGAGCTTTCCAACGCCATGCACCTGTCTTCCTGGCTGGAGAAAACCGTGGAACTTCCCATTGACGAAGATCTGTTTCTGGAAAAACTGAATGCTTTGCGCGCCTCCTCCGTGAAAAAAGCTGACGTGCAGGAAGTTACCTTCGACACCAAAGGCAGCTATGGCAGCAAGCCCCAATAGCATCCCTGCCAGCCAGGGCTGCAAACACTTTGACAGCATCATGAACGCAGGAAAGGAAACGATATTATGAAATCCGCAATCGCAGGCTGCGGAACCATAGCGCAGCTCCATGGCCGCGTCCTGACAGACTGGATTGACACCAGCCTTGTGGGGGCGGCGGACATTGATGACGGCAAGGCCAGGGCCTATGCCGAAACCTGGCACACAAACGCCTATACATCCCTGGAGGAAATGCTTTGTCAGGAACAGCCGGATGTCCTTCATATCTGCACACCGCATTATCTCCATGTTCCCATGGCGGAATATGCCCTGGCACAGGGTATTCACGTCTTCATGGAGAAGCCCCCCGTTATCTCCCGGGAACAGCTGTACCGTCTGCAGCAGGCCGTGAAAAATTCCGGCGCCCGGCTGGGCCTGTGCTATCAGAACCGCTACAATCCCAGCATCCGGACAGCCCTTCATATCCTCTCTTCCGGCAAGGCAGGGAAAATTCTGGGTGCCCGCGGCATCGTAACCTGGCACAGGGACTCTGCTTATTATACGGACAGCGGCTGGCGCGGAAAGCTTGCCGCCGAAGGCGGCGGCGTCCTGATTAACCAGGCGGTTCACACCATGGATTTGCTCCAGTATCTCCTGGGCCGGCCTCTGGCAGTGGAAGCCTCCATGGCCAATCATCATCTGAAAAGTGTCATCGAGGTGGAAGATACCATGGAGGCATTCATTCGGTTTGAAGGAAATATCAATGCCTCTTTCTATGCCACCACCGCCTATTGCGCCGATGTGCCGCCCCTGATTGAAGTCGCCTGTGAGCATATGACAATCCGCATTGAAGAAATGGAACTCACCCTGCTTTACCCGGACGGGCGCCGGGAAAAACCCAGGCTGGAACACAGGGAAGCCTTGGGCAAGAGCTACTGGGGCACAGGGCATCGGGACTGTATTTCGGATTTTTATCATGCCCTGCAGACCGGCAGCGAATTCCCGCTGAACCTGCAAAACATGGAAGCCAGTATCCGTTTAATGCTGGCCGCCTATGAATCCGCCGAAAGCGGACAGGTGGTCCGGGTAGACAGCAATCCGTGGGAACTGCCGGCCGATGCTCCCGCTTAAACCCTTTTAACTGCAAAAAGCCCCCTCCCCGGGCGGCGGAATGGAGATTTGTATGAATGAATCGAGAAAGAAACTGACCCAATCCCCCATCAGCTGCTTTGCCGATGAAATCGCGGTTTCCCTGGAACGGCAGATTGCGGTATTGCAGGAACTGGGTATCAAATGGATTGAACTGCGCAGCGCAGACGGAATCAACGTATCCGCGTTTACGCAGGAATATGCCCGCACCGTAAAGGAGAAGCTGGATGCGGCGGGTATCCGCGTGTCTGCAATCGGCTCCCCCATCGGCAAAATCAGCCTGGCAGATGACTTCGACGTACACATGAAAACGTTCACTGCCATAGAGCATCTCGCCGATATTTTCGAAACGCCTTATATCCGGATGTTCAGTTTTTACCTTCCTGAAAACAGGACTCCCGTCAGCTGCAGAGACGTGGTTCTCATGCGGCTGGAACAGATGGTGGCGGAAGCAGCAAAAAATGGACTGATCCTTCTCCATGAAAACGAGAAGGCAATCTACGGCGACACGGCCCAGCGCTGCTTGGACCTGATGAAGACTTTCGCCGGACAAACCTTCCGGTGTACCTTCGACTTTGCCAATTTCATTGAATGCGGCCAGGATACCCTGGAAGCTTACCATATGCTGCAGCCATACATTGCCTATGTCCATGTAAAGGATGCCATCCGTGAGACAAGGGAAATCGTTCCTGCCGGACGGGGAGACGGAAAGCTCTCCGAGATTTTCTCTCTCCTCGACAACAGCGGCTATAAAGGCTTCTTAAGCCTGGAGCCGCACCTTGCCAACTTCAGCGGCCTGAACAGCCTGGAAAAAGACGCAGCAATAAGAGCCGAAAACAATACGGAAAAAGCCTTCCTGGCGGCGTATCAGGCCCTGACACAGCTGCTGAACTGATGCGGAGCGCCTTGGTCGGATGCCGTTTCCCGGCAGTCCGCAGCCAGGCAAAACGGAACCGAAATCCTGCCCATTCCGGCAGAATTTCGGCTCTTTTGCCTGGGGCAGGCGCTTATGAATCATCTCACAGCTTACCTAAAAATGTCTGCTTACCACGGGCTTTCCCTCCTCATCAAGCAGCGGCGTAAGCCCTCCTGCATTTCCGTCCCTGTGAAACACATAATTTACCCCGGTTTCCGTGTCTATCCAAATTTCAATCACAGAAATAACTCCCTGGCTGTAAACCTTTTTAAAACGATCCATACCTATTCCTCCTGATATCGGTTTTTATACCTGTTATTTTATATCTGCTGTATTTGCTGCCTTGGACAGCCTTATTACTGTCAATTTCTGCCATGAACATATGCCAAGATGCTATGCCGGCCTGCTTATTTTCAGCCTTATGGCACAGAATGCTTTTTGTGTCGGCAGGACGAGGGGCCGCGGCACAGCGGACGCGCCTGCCCACGTTAACCCGGCAGATGGCAATGCAGGCAGTTCCTCTGGCCAGATAGAAACATGTCAGTCAGTTGCGCCTCCACAGCGTAAAGATACAGCCTGCCACACACAATAAGATTGCCAGCACATGCAGGAAGCCTTTCGCAAATCCAAGCCAGAACGCCAGTTCTCCGCCTGTATCCCTGATCAGCAGCGCCACACCGTTCAGGAAAAGCCCCGCCGCCAGATAACCTGAAATTTTCCCTTTTCTACCTGAATAACTTTGTTCCCCGGTATCCCCGGTCCTTCCCTTCAGCTCCGCCAGGATATCGTTGATCCGCATCAGCTGCCTCACAAAAGCTATCGCAATGGCACCTAGGATAAAAGCGAACGACCATGCGGCAGCAACCCCTCTCAGGATTCCCCAAATCTCCAGAAACAGGCAGATAATTTCCATGACTGTCGCCAACTGGAACGTCTTTTTTATCTTGGTATAATGCGCAATGCTGGATTCCACGTCCGTGTACAGTTCAAAAGCCCCTTGGGCAGCCTTCTTCCGCAAAATTACCCAGGGTCCCCACAGGCATACAATCTCCACATCCATATCCCGCATGAACTCCCGATAGTCATTGCTTACCCGGAACATTCCCTCCGTTATGTCAATCTGGTAAATATACTCCCCCGGCAAGCATCTGTCAAACCTGTAAAAACCCACACAAAAGCCGGTCATGGCATATCCCTTCCGAGACATTTCATTCAGGAACGCCGTCTCCTTGTCCTTATCAAAATACAACCTGAATTTTGTCATATTTCCTCCTGGTTAAAATCACTGCGTTTTAAAGGGTTATATCCTACGGCTCCATTTGTCTCCACATAAGCTGCCCGTTATGCAGAAGCTCTGCCAAACGCTTTATTTCCTCCGCAAAAACCTTTCTGCCCAAATCGGTAATGATGTACTCCTTCTTTTTACGGGAATCGGTCTCCGCGCTGTAGATTCTAATCCATCCCTTTGCAGTCATGGCCTGGATGGCACCGTATAAAGTGCCCGCTCCCAGCACTACGCGTCCTTCCGTCAGCTTCTCCACCTCCTGGATAATCCCGTATCCGTGATTAGGCTTTCTCACCGACAGCAGGATGTAAAACAGTGCCTCCGTCAACGGCGTACTTTTCTCCATTCGCATCCCTCCGTTTCCAAAGTACACTTCTGTTTCAGTCGCCGTGCAGCGATACTAACGGGTAAAGTCCCGTTCCCGAACCGCTCCGGAACCCACTCTGCTACTTTCTTCCAAATGTTGCAGTCAGATTGAACAAACCTCCCAGTACATTGCAGGCCAATCCCCCAACCAGCAGCTCATTGCCCTCCGGCGTCGTAAAAAGATGCAGTCCCAGAAAAATAATCGCAGCCGCATAACATCCGCAAACTGCCGTATACAACAGGCGTTTTCTCAATGTCTTATCCATACCTTCCCCTCCGCAATATGATTTTCCGCCTTTGCGATACAGACCTCCTGCTTCACATCCGCATGTTTCGCTGAATCCAGGCTAATATATCGTCAGGTGATATATCATGACTTTAATATATCATCCGACGATATATTTGTCAAGGAAAAACAATTCAAATGAAGCTTTTCCGTTCTTTTCGTTCCTGCCCCGATTGAAATCCTCTCCGGCTTTCATACAGACAATAAGTAATCAGTACAACAGGAAAAGGCAGGTAAAAGAAATATTTTACCTGCCCTTGACTTTTCGAAATATTTTATTTCGCCAAAATCATCATAATCTCATTGCTTCTGGAGATGAACTTCGTCATAGCCTCGGAAGACAGCGGAGACTGCTGAATCTTCGCCAAATCGTAAAGCTGTTCGCAGATCATATCCACATTCTCGCCTTCCTGGTTCTCCGTGACATATTTAACCAGGGGATGGTTCGCATTGAGGATAAGGGTCTCTCCCTCGCCTCCGAAGCCTCCCATATCCATTCCCGGCATGGAGTACATCTTCATCATGTCCTGCATGCGCCTGGATTCCTCGGAAAGGGTGAGTACAGAGGAAATCTTGTCATCCTTCAGCTTCTCCACCTTCACAGACAGCTTGTCATTGCCGAGAACCTTCTTCACAATCTCGCCCAACACCTTTGTCTGCTCTTCCAGTTCTTTCTCCGCGTCCTCAGAGGTCTCGTCCTTCAGTGCGCCTGTCACATCCGCATCGATTCTCTGGAATTTCACGCCTTCATTCTTGGACTCCAGCTGCTGGAGGAACGGCTGGTCTATATTGTGGGTCAGGATAACGGCATCCATCCCGCTGTCCCTGAACATCTTGATATACTGTCCCTGCTGCCGTTCATCGGTGACATAGTAGATCACTTTCTCTTTCTTCTCTGCGGCATCCTCGCTGTCTGTGTCCTCTTCCCCGTCGGATACCACTTCGGCTTCCACCTTCTCACCGTTCTCGTCCACCGCGCTTCCTTCGGTTTTCCCCTCGTCTTCTCCCTTGTCGCCGGCATCCTCTTCCCCGCAGTCAAGAGGCTTCACTTCCAGGCACTCGGGCAAAGTCAGGTACTTGCCGTCCAGGTTCTTAAACAGGATGTAATCGTTCATCCGTTCACAGAATTTATCGTCCTTCAGGCAGCCGAACTTGATGAACGGGCTGATATCATCCCAGTATTTATCATATTCTTCCTTCTCCGTCTTACACATGCCGGAAAGCTTGTCCGCCACCTTCTTGGAGATGTACTCGGAAATCTTCTTCACAAAGCCGTCGTTCTGCAGCGCGCTTCTGGACACGTTCAGCGGCAAATCCGGACAGTCAATGACACCCTTCAGCAGCATCAGGAATTCGGGTATGACTTCCTTAATATTATCCGCGATGAAGACCTGGTTGTTATACAGCTTAATGGTTCCCTCGATGGACTCATACTCCATATTAATCTTCGGGAAATACAAAATGCCCTTCAGATTAAAAGGATAATCCATGTTGAGGTGAATCCAGAACAGAGGCTCCTTGTAGTCATGGAATACCTTACGGTAGAACTCCAGATACTCCTCCTTGGTGCAGTCGTTGGTATGCTTTGTCCACAGGGGTGTAGTCTCATTCAGGAGTTCCGGACGCTTCTTAATCTTCAGCTTCACCGGTTCCGGCTCCTTCTCTTCTCCCTCCGCTCCGGATGCCTCTTCCGAGGAATGAACCTCTTCCTTTTTTTCAGGCTGAATTACCTCCAGAACCACATCATCCTCAAGTTTCTCGTCTTCCTTGATGATCTGGGTTTCCTTGGTATCCGCCTTGGAGAGATAGATTTCGGTGGGCATGAAGGAGCAGTACTTCTTAATCACTTCACGGGCCTTGTACTCATTGCAGAATTCCAGGCAATCCTCATTCAGGAACAGTGTTATAGCCGTTCCAACCTCTGTCCTGTCGCCCTCTTCCATGGAATATTCCGTGCCGCCGTCGCATTCCCAGTGGACAGCCTTAGCGCCTTCCTGATAAGAAAGGGTATCGATATGCACTTCGTCCGCCACCATAAACGCCGAATAGAATCCCAGGCCGAAATGCCCGATAATCTGATCCGCATTGCTCTTGTCCTTATATTTCTCAATAAAATCAGCGGCGCCGGAGAATGCAATCTGGTTGATATACTCCTCCACCTCATCCGCAGTCATTCCAAGACCGTTGTCGATGACCGTCAAAGTCTTCTTCTCCGGGTTGACCACCACGTCGATACGCGCCTTGAAGCCCTCGGGCAATGCATACTCACCCATCATATCCAGCTTCTTCAGCTTGGTCACCGCGTCACAGCCGTTGGATATCAGTTCCCTGTAGAAGATATCATGGTCGGAATACAGCCACTTTTTGATAATCGGAAAAATGTTTTCACTGTTGATAGATAAACTGCCGCTTTTTGCTGCCATCTTACTTTCATTCCTTTCTTATCTATTGATTTCTTCCCTTGCATTATGCCAGGAATCGTGCCGGTATACCCTGTGGTAAGATCCGGAAAATAACCGTCTGCGCTTCCCTGACACCCTGAAACATAGTTTAAGACGCTCCACACAAAAAGTCAAGACAAAATTAGCACTCATTTTGAGCGAGTGCTAATAATACTGCAAAAGGGACTGTCGCGTTTCGGATCATATGTACAAGATATAGTTTGTTAAGTCACCATAGACACTATATCTTGTGTCAAATCACTTCATGGGGCAGCCCCTTCCCGATTTCTAAAATTTTTCTAAACCAGAATTTTCCCGTTCAATTTGGAAACAGATGTTCGACATACCCTGCACGGAACTTCAGCTCCACGGCATTAATCGGGAAAATACTTCGCGTACGTATCAAAAAAGCCCGTCGTCGTCACCGCTTCATCGTGCAGCAGCTTCAGATTCTCCCAGAGTTCCTGATTCAGCTGGCGGACCAACGTCTCCACAAAGGCGTCATATTCCTGTCCGAATACCTCCCTGCGGCGCTCCTCCACGATCGTCAGCTTATTCAGGTCCGTCTGCTCCCTGTCAAAGGTGCTGATACATTTGATAATGTGGTACCCTGCCTCTGTCTCAACCACCTGGCTGACCTCTCCCGTCTCCAGTGAAAAAGCAGCCTCCTCAAAAGCAGCCTCCATCTCTCCCTTGCCGAAAGAGTAGGTTATCACGGAATCCTCGCTGTAACGGGATGCCAAATCCAGGAAATCCTCTCCATCCTCTGCCGCCATGCGGCGAATTTCAAGAGCTTTCTCATAAGCTGCCTGTCTCAAGGCATCGGCGTCAGCAGTCTGGGAACCCGTACCGTCCCCATCGCCGGTTTTCACCAGAATATGCTGCACCGTAATCGTGCGGGCCTCATCGTCACTGATTTCCGGATTTACATCCTGTATGATATATCGATATATTTTATCTGCAAGAGCGTATTCCCTGTAAAGCTGTTCTATGGTGGCAGCCTTTACTCCCATCAATTCCTTTTCCTGCTCTGTGAGGGATCCGAAATATTCCTCCGCTGCCTGCCCTGCCCTTTTATTCTCCGAATCATCCAGAGAAACGCCTCTGTCCTGGGCCAGCAGATACATGGTCTTAATCTGCGCTATCTTTGCCAGCACCGTCTCCTTGACATTTTCCTCCAGCGTAATGCCGTCCCGGGACACATTCCACACCTCGGGACCATAGACACTCTCATACTGATTCTGCGTGTTGGTCAGGTACACCATCATCTCCGGGACGGTGCAGACGCTGCTGCCGATTCGGAAGACCTCATCCTTCCCCATACCGGTGGTGAAAATCACCTTCGCGCCGCTCTCATCGTCTCCGCAGGCGGTAAGCGGCAGCAGCAGAAAGATCAAACACACACACAATGCCCGCAGGCTTCTTTTTAATCCATATGTCATTGTCTTACCCTTTTTCTTGCCTCAACATTCGACGTACTGATTTCCGCCCCTCCGAAAATATACCCATGCCCTGTATCCTGGTCCGGAAAAGCTTCATACAGAGCATGGGTATCTTATACACGTGGCTTTCATCCCCGTTATATTCTCGTAAAACGCGGCATCCCACAATGCGGCACTATTCAATCACATGTATCCATCCCTCAGGAGCCTCAATCCGCCCCATCTGGATACCTGTCAGCGTGTCATACAGCTTCTTCGTGACGGGTCCCATCTGTGCCATACCGCTGGGAAGGCAGATTTCCCTGCCATGGTCCACGATTTTCCCTACAGGGGAGATAACCGCTGCAGTACCGCAGAGACCGCATTCCGCGAAGTCCTTTACCTCCTCCAAATACACCTCACGCTCCTCAACCTCCAGTCCCAGATACGCCTTCGCCACATGCACAAGGGAACGGCGGGTTATGGAAGGAAGGATGCTGTCCGATTTGGGCGTAACCACCTTACCGTCCTTCGTCACGAACAGGAAATTGGCGCCGCCGGTCTCCTCCACCTTGGTGCGGGTGCCGGGGTCAAGGTACATGTTCTCATCGTACCCGTTCTTATGTGCCGTAACAATCGCATGCAGGCTCATTGCATAGTTCAGCCCGGCCTTGATGTTGCCGGTCCCGTGAGGCGCCGCACGGTCAAAATCGCTGACGCAGATGGTCAGCGGCTTTACGCCGCCCTTGAAATAAGGTCCCACAGGCGTGCAGAAAATACGGAACTGATATACGTCCGCAGGCTTCACGCCGATTACGGAATTCACACCGAACATATAGGGACGGACATATAAGGTAGCGCCGCTTCCGTAAGGAGGCACATAAGCCGCATTGGCCGCTACCACCTGCGCAACCGCATCCACAAAACGCTCCCTTGCGAAAACGGGCATTTCCAGGCGCCTTGCGGAGTCTTCCATGCGTTCACCGTTCAAATCAGGACGGAATGCCACAATATGCCCGTCCTCCGTAGTATAGGCCTTCAGACCTTCAAATATGGTCTGTGCGTACTGCAGGACACCCGAACACTCATTTAAAACGATGTTTGCATCATCCGTAAGGATACCCTCATCCCAGGACCCGTCCTTAAAATAGGAAACATATCTCTTTTCCGTCTGAATATATCCAAAATTAAGATTACCCCAATCGATATTTTTCTTTTCCACCTGCATTACCCTCTTTCTTATTTTATTGTTAACAATTATTATACTTTTCCAGGCAAAAGTCAATATACTTTGTCCCCAAAATCACATAATTTATGATGTCCCCGCAACAGTTCGGACACCCCCTCTCGCGAAGTCAAAATTGCGCCCTGTCTGAACTGTTACGTCCCCGCCACCCGCTCATACATTAAGAAGGTATATGCCATGTCAAAATAAGTCTGTTCATCGCTGTCGGCGGTAATCTTCCACCCCGGCTCCCTGTCCAGATTCGGAAAATATGCGTCCGCCTCGTAACCGTGGTCAATCCTGGTAATATGTGCCGTATCGCACCACGGCAGCAATTGCCGGTATATGCTCTCGCCGCCGATGCAGTAGATATCCTTTGAGGGAAACGGCTCCAGCGCCAGCTTCAGCTCGTCCAGGGAATGAACCACCTGCGCCCCCTTTACAAAAAAGGACGGATTCCGGGAAAGGATAATATTGGTCCTGCCGCTTAACGGCATAGCCTGGGGAAAGGTCTGCAGTGTTTTCCTTCCCAGAACCACCACCTTCCCCATAGTCTCCTCCCTGAAATGCTTCAGGTCATTGGGAATCGATACAAGAAGCCTTCCCTTCCTGCCGATGGCCCAGTTTCTGTCCACTGCCGCTATCATATTCATCTTTACACCTCCGTGTGCGCTTCGGCGCGCATACCCATCAAGTTTACTTTCATACTTCCTGCCATGCCGCCTGCAGCAGCACAGACAATCCGTGTGAAGAACCGCTTCCCTTGCGGTTCTTCTCCCGCCCGGGACGGATGCCTCTCCCTTCGGCAATAAAACCGCCGCCGGACCGGCTATGCACCACACCTGCGATACACCCGCCGGACCGGCGGCAGCTTCCTACTTTCTAAAAAACACAGTCAACTAAGCCTTCTGCTACATTTCCCATTTGTCGCAGAGCGAATTAATCTGGTCGGCGAATTTTTGCATATCTTTATTCGGCATACCGTCTATCCCCTTCACCATGTTAAGCAGCCTCTGTGCGGCAGCCAGCAGCTTCGCATAGATATTGGATACCACGGTTCTGGCCTTCTTCTTTACCGGCACAGGCTCTGCCTCGTATTCAAGCTTGCCGGAAAGCAGGTCAAAGACAGTGCCGCTGTAAGGAGCATATGTGCGCTGTCCGTATTCCAGCTTCAGACACTCCGCAAAGCTGGTACACACCGTATCCTCGCCGTGTACGATGAAAATCTTCTTGGGCTTCTCCTCAAATCCGCAGACCCATTCGATGAGTCCGTTCTTGTCCGCATGGCCGCTCATGCCCGCCAGCTTCTTAATCTCAGCCCTGACCTGAATGGGTTCTCCGAAAAGCTTCACCTCGTCTATGCCGTCCACAAGCAGGCGTCCCAGGGTTCCCACTGCCTGGTATCCCACAAAAAGTATGGAACACTCGGGTCTCCACAGATTATGTTTCAGGTGATGCCTGATACGCCCGGCTTCACACATGCCAGACGCTGAGATGATTACCTTGGGCGTCTCGTTGAAATTGATCTCCCTGGATTCGTCGCTGGTGATGGCAAGCTTTAATCCCGGGAAGGACAGCGGATTGATACCCTCCCTCACCATGTCCAGGGCCTCCCCCGCAAAGCACTCCATGCGGTTCTCCTGGAAGATTTCCGTGGCCTCCACCGCCAGCGGGCTGTCCACGTATACAGGGAAATCTTCATGCCCCTGCACAAGTCTGTTTACCTTGATTTTCCGCAGGAAATACAGCAGCTCCTGGGTACGCCCCACCGCAAAGGAAGGGATGACCACATTTCCGCCTCTATCAAAAGTCTCCTTCAGGATATCCGCCAGTTCATGGACATAATCCGGCTTCTCCACAGTGTGCAGCCGGTCGCCGTAGGTGGATTCCATGACTACATAATCCGCTGCCTTGGTACATGCAGGGTTGCGCAGCAGGGGATCGTTTTTATTGCCGATATCTCCGGAGAACACTACCTTCTTCGTATGCCCGTCCTCCCGCAGCCACACCTCGATACTGGACGAGCCGAGAAGATGGCCGATATCGGAAAAGCGGATTGTCATCTCGTCGCAAATCTCCACTTTCTGATTATAATGACAAGATACCAGCCTGCGGATAACCCCTTCCGCATCCTCCATGGTATAGAGGGGCTCCATGGGTGCAACGGTCTCGCTTCTCTTGGCCTTGCGGTTCTTCCACTCCGCCTCCATCATCTGAATGTGTGCACAGTCACGGAGCATGATGCTGCACAGATCCGCCGTGGCGTCCGTGGCGAACACCTGCCCCCGGAAGCCCTTCGCGTAGATTAGCGGCAACAGGCCGGTGTGGTCAATATGGGCATGTGTCAGCAGCACATAGTCAATCAGCGACTCATCCACCGGAAGCGGCACATTTTCAAAGACATTCACTCCCTGCTCCATACCGCAGTCCACCAGGATGTGCTTCCCCCCAACCTCAATATAGTGACAGCTTCCCGTCACTTCATGAGCCGCGCCTACAAAAATCAGTTTCATACCTTCTCCTCCTCTTGTTCCGTTCTCCATGTATCGCGGGTACATTTCCGGCTTCCCCCTGCCTCGGGTTCCCCGGCTTGCCAGATAGCCTGTTACATTTACTCCGGCAAATAGTTTCACTCATTTTCCTATTTCTATTTTATTATGTAATTTCATTTATCGCAACAAAAAATTTTCAGAAAATAAAGATTCTTTTAATTTTCTTCCCGCAGCATGGCGGCAGCGGCGGTTGTATGCTATAATAAGTCCCGTAAGTGCTTGTTTTCTCCTCCGCTGGCGGTCTGATATTGCCAGTCGTATGGCCAAAAGGCACAGAACGGATTCAGAACGGACTGCAGCCTTCCGGAAAACAGCCTGTATAGAAACGAGGTATTTTATGGACGGACATCAGCAGGATTTTCATCAGATGCATTTTGACAGCATACAGGCCCTGAGAGGCATCACGGCCCTGTTTATTGTACTGGAACATGTACGCTTTCTGAACTGCGGCGCTTTCGGTGTGGATATCTTCTTCTGCATCAGCGGCTTCATGATAATGTTCTCCACCCACAAGGACACCGCATACTTTCTGCGAAAGAGGCTTATCCGTATCCTGCCGCCGTATTATCTTATGACCGTGGGTACCTTCCTGCTTCTGCTGCTGTTTCCCGGCATGTTTGAGCAGAGCCGGGCGGAAGTCTCCTTTCTCGTGAAAAGCCTTCTCTTCATTCCGTTCGACATCGGCGGCGGAGTGCTGCAGCCGCTCATGCGTATCGGTTGGACGGTAAATTGTGAAATTTTCTTCTATATTTTGTTTTTCATTTCCATGCGCATCAGCCACAGGTTCCGGGGGCTGCTCTGCGGACTGTTCCTGACAGGGATTACAGCCGCAGCCGCGCTGCTGCCCTCCCCGTCCGCCTTTCTTGCCTTTTACGGAAATCCTGTCATGCTGGAATTCCTCTTCGGCATTACGGCTTATTACGGTGCCCGGGGCTTGTACCGATTGTATACACAGAACTGCCCTTCCCGTCCGGAGACCGCACCCGGAACCGGGACTGGCGGGCTGTTTTCAAAAGCAGGGCCGGCACTCAGCCTGTCCGTTGTCCTGCTCTGTTTCCTGTGGCTCATTGCTTCCAAGCCCACCGTCAACATCCTGGGGTTCCGCAGACCCGTCCTTTGGGGGCTTCCTGCCCTCATTATCGTAATGGGATGCTTCCTGGCCGGCCTGCATATAAAAAGGCTTCCCCTGGCCCTTGTCCGCCTGGGCGATATCAGCTTCTCCCTCTACCTGATGCATTATTATCCGGTGATGCTGCTGGACCGGGCGGTTTTTGACTTCTCCTCCTTCAGCCTCAACGCACTGGTTGGCACGGCGGCTGCGGTTGCAGTCAGCGTCTCCCTGGCATTTCTCAGCTGGGAGCTTCTGGAGAAACGGTTTTGCGGATGGCTGCGGGGATGCCTGGAGCGTGTTTGATAATTGCTTTGGCAGATTTATGTCACCCTTTGGGTTAGAACCCGAACGAGAGAGACGTAGCGGGCTGCGTTGCGCTCCGGTGAAGCAGGCGTAACAGTTCAGCCCCCTGTCTGAACTGTTACAAGCAGCTACCGATTTTTATAAAAAAGCATAAAAAGTAGTTGACAATTCTGCCATCCTATAGTAGAATAAATCTTGTCCTTGAGAGAAAGGACAGATGCGATAGTGGCTCAGTTGGTAGAGCGCCACCTTGCCAAGGTGGAAATCGCGGGTTCGAGTCCCGTCTATCGCTCTTTATGTAACGGAAGCTTCTGAAAACAGGGTTTCCGTTTTTTTATATACAAAAGCCCGGCAGATGGCAGCCTGTCCCGCAATGTTTTCGCCATAACAATGCCGGATATGATCCGTGAAAAAAAGGCCGTCGCATGCGACAGCCCCTTTTATCACTCACTGAAATTACATTTCCGTCCGTCATCTCCCGGCGCATCCTCCTCGGCTCCGGAGGGAATCTGCCGGTTCCGTCCTTGTACATGTGAATCCGCATTTACACAAACGAATCCACCTTGGCACCCTTCACATCCTCCACTGCCAGATTGGCCTCCGCCAGAACCTTCTGTATCTGCTGCTTGACCTCATCAATGGTCTGCTGCAAATTCGTCATGTCCTCCACCGGCATATCCTTGATGAGTTCTTCCAGTTCTTCCTCTCTTTCGTTCCGTTTCTCCTGGATTTCCTCCTGCTCTTCCTTCTTTTCCTCAATCTTCTCGGCCTGTTCTTCCCGCTTCTCCTGCTCCTCGTCCAGGTGCTCCTTTGCCTCCTCCGTCACCAGGCCTACCACCTGGTCTGTAAGGGATTCCATCACGTCCTCGGCCTGTATCTGGGCGTCCACCATGGTGTGGCTTTTGACACGCTCCCGCCGAATAGCCCGGGTCTCATCACTGTTCTTCAATATTTGCCCGTTATTGACCGCAATCTGCTTCCTGTACCTGGCACCCTCTTCATTCAGGGCCAGCGCACGCTTCTGGTATTCCGTAAGGTCTTCCGCGAATACCCTCCCTGCTACAGGCGAACCCTGGCTCTGCATCATACGCTCCAGTTCCTGCTGTTCCTCACTGTCCGGACTCACGCCGAATGCTTCCCGAAGCTCCTCCATCCTCTGGTTGACATCCTTCAGATTGTCAAGCGCTTCCTGATTATCCTGACGAAGTGCCTTAGATTGCTCTTCCCGCATTTTAATCTCATCATCCAGCTGGCGATCCCCGTCCCAGGCATCCTGTACAATCTTCAGGGCACGCTGCTGTACCTCGGCTTTCTTCTGCTGTATTTTCTCCCTCAAAGGAAATTCCTTCAGAAAATTCCCGGCGTATATAGTCTTGCTTTTCTTATCGCTGCTGTCCGTTCCTTCCTTTTTCACCCACTCGGCCTGCGCATTGTTCCGTGTGTCACCGCTGAAAACCGTTATATTATTCTGTACTTTCATATTCCCTACGCCCCTCTCCCGTCCAGGCCCGCACACGCCCGGCGGCACCATAAACGTTCATTTTTATCACCATGTTACAATCTATATCGGCATTTATGGGACAATTCTTAAGCAACAGAGCGGATTTTTCCTGTGGAATAAGCGTCCCGGTCCTACCCTTCAAACTGCGAGTGATACAGCGTGGAGTAAAATCCCTTCTTTGCCAGCAGTGACTCATGGTTCCCCTGCTCAATGATATTACCGTCCTTCATCACCAGGATAATATCCGCCTCCTGGATGGTGGACAGCCTGTGGGCCACGATAAAGCTGGTCCTGCCCTCCATCATCTTCGCAAAAGCATTCTGAATCCGCATTTCCGTGCGGGTGTCAATAGACGAAGTCGCCTCGTCCAGTATCAGCATGGGCGGCAGGCAGAGCATCACCCTGGCAATACACAGCAGCTGCTTCTGTCCCTGGGACAGACTTCCCCCATCCTCCGTAATCATCGTGTCATACCCCTGCGGAAGACGCTTGATAAAGCTGTGCGCATGGGCCGCTTTCGCCGACTGAAGCACTTCTTCCTCAGTGGCCTCCGGTTTGCCCATACGGATATTGTCCCGGATGGTTCCGCTGCGGAGCCAGGTCTCCTGCAATACCATACCGTAGCCGGTTCTCAGGCTCCCTCTTGTGATGTCCCTGATATCCGTTCCGTCCACCAAAATCCGCCCGCTGTCCACATCATAGAATCGCATCAACAGGTTGATGACGGTGGTCTTTCCGCATCCAGTAGGACCCACTATGGCCACACGCTGCCCGGGCTTCACTGTCAGGTTGAAATCCTGAATCAGCTTCCGCTCCGGCACATAGCTGAAATACACGTTCTCCAGGGCCACATTGCCCCGGGCATTTGTCAATACCTTCGCATTGTCAGCGTCCGGAACCTGTGGCTCCTCCTCTATCAGCTCGAAAATCCTGGCGGCGCAGGCCAGCGCATTCTGCAGCTCCGTCACCACCCCGGATATCTCGTTAAAAGGCTTTGTATACTGATTTGCATAGCTTAAAAAACAGGAAAGCCGCCCCACACTGATGCCGCCCCGAATCGCCACAAATGCACCGAAGATACCCACACCCGCATATACCAGGCTGTTGACAAAGCGTGTGGCAGGATTGGTAATGGAGGAAAAGAAGATCGCTTTCAGCGAACAGCCCTGCAATCTGCCGTTAATCTCCCCAAACTGGCTCTTCACCGCCGCTTCCCGCGAAAAAGCCTTCACGACTTTCTGGTTTCCGATTGTCTCCTCAATCAGCGAGGTCTGTTCACCGCGAATCTCCGACTGCAGCTTGAACATGGAATAAGTACGGGTGGCAATGAACCTGGCCACAAGGAAAGACACCGGTGTAATACACACCACCACAAGCGCAATCGGCACATTGGTGGCCAACATGAAAATCAAGGTGCCAATAATCGTCAGCACACCTGTAAACAACTGGGTAAATCCCATAAGCAGCCCATCCGCAAACGTGTCCACATCCGCCACCACACGGCTGACGATATCACCGTAGGAATGGGCATCCAGATATTTCAGCGGCAGCTTCTCCAGCTTCTCAAAGGCATCTTCCCTGATGTCCTTCACCACATGGTAGGTGATATGGTTGTTGCAGGTATTCATAACCCACTGTGCCAGGGCCGTCACCGCCATTGCAATGCCTATCTTTTTCATCAGGCCAAACACAGCGGAAAAGTCCACCGCGCCCTCACCCAGCAGCAAATCCACCGCATCTCCCGTGAGAATCGGGACATACAGCGTCAAAACCACCGTCACAGCCGCCAGTATCAGGGAAAATCCCACCATCAGCCAGTATCTGCGGATATAATTCAGCACACGGCCCATAGCGGCCATCTGGCCGGGCCTGCCTTTTTCCTTCATTGATCCCTTATCTGCCGCCATCCTGCGCTTCTCCTTTCCCTGTCCGGTAAATATGTGTCATATCAAGCATCCCCCTTTACCTCACCGCTTCCGTTTCCCGCCTGTTCAGCCGTTCCTCAGGATACTGTGAGAAATAAATTTCCCTGTATACCTCACAGCTTTTCAGCAATTCGTCATGGGTTCCGATACCGGCCATCTCTCCGTCGTCCAATACGATAATCTTATCTGCATGGCGAATAGAGGAGGCTCTCTGGGATACGATAAAGGTCGTCGTACCGCCCTCCAGCTGACGGATTGCCGTCCTCAGCCGGGCATCTGTAGCATAGTCCAATGCAGACGCGCTGTCGTCCAGAATCAATATCTGCGGCTTGCGCACCAGCGCCCTGGCAATGGTCAGGCGCTGTCTCTGGCCTCCCGACAGATTCTTACCGTTCTGGGCGATTTCCGCGTCCAGGCCGCCGTGATTGCCGGAAGACTTCTTGCCTTCTACAACCTCCCTTGCCTGGGCGGTGTCAATGGCCTGCCACATCTCCTCCTCCGTGGCATCCGGTTTACCCCACTGCAGATTACTGCGGATGGTTCCCTTGAACAATACCGCCTTCTGAGGCACCATGCCCACACGGCTCCTCAGCTCATCCTCCGGGATCTGCCGGATATCCCTGCCCTCCAGGCGCAGACTGCCGCCGGTTACAGGATAAAAGCCGGGAATCAGGTTTACCAGGGATGATTTACCGGAACCGGTACCTCCGATAACCCCGATCGTCTCGCCTTTATTTACCGTAAAATCAATGTCATGCAGGGTCTCTGCTCCGGCCCCCGCATAGGTCAGTGACACATGTTCAAACTGCAGGAACGGTACCGTGGCCTGCAAAGCCCCGTCGGAAGCGCTTCCGGTTTCTGCCTCGGACATCCAATTCCCGTTCTGAATCTCAAACACTCCCGCCACACGGTCTGCACAGGCAAGCGCCTTGGTGACGGTAATAATCAGGTTCGCCAGCTTCACCAGTTCCACCAGAATCTGAGACATGTAATTAATGATTGCCACCACTTCACCCTGGGACAGATTCCCTATGTTCACCTGGACGGCTCCGATATAAATCAGTGCAATGATAGCGCCGTTGACAATCACATAAGTCACAGGGTTCATCACCGCGCTGATTTTGCCGACAAAAATCTGACTGTCCGCCAACGCCTTGGTAAACCCCCGGAAGCGTCCCTCCTCCACCTCCTCCTGGTGGAAAGCACGAATGACGCGGACGCCTGTCAGGTTCTCTCTAGTGACCCCCAGCACCCTGTCCAGATTCGCCTGTACCTTCTTGTACAGCGGCATGGTCCACACCATGATGCCGAAAACCACCACGGCCAGCAGCGGAATCGCCACTACAAACACCAGCGCGCTTTTCACATCAATGGTAAAAGCCATGATCATGGCGCCGAATACGATAATCGGCGAGCGCAGGAACAGGCGCAGCACCAGGTTCACGCCGGACTGGATCTGGTTCACGTCACTGGTCATGCGGGTAATCATGGTGGATGTTCCCGCTTTGTCAATATTAGTAAAATCCAGCCCCTGGATATGGTCAAACAGCGCCTGCCGCAGACCCGCGGAAAATCCCACCGCCGCCTTGGCCGCAAAAAACTGTGCCGTGATGGAAGACACCAGCCCCACCACTGCCAGCGCCAGCAGGCACAAACCCATCCGCCAGATATGCCCTGTATCCGCTCCCCCTGTACCGTTCACATTGATGCCTCTGTCGATAATGCTGGCCATCACCAACGGCACCAGCAGCTCGAAAAAGGCTTCCAGCAGCTTAAATAGCGGCGCAAGGACGGACTCTTTCCTGTAGCCGCTTAGATACTTCATCAGCTTTCTCATGTCAGTTACCTCTCTGGTTTATTTATCTCCCGCTTTTTTCGTCTACGCACATAAAAACCCTCGCAAGAAGGACTTCTCCAACATGATTATTGTATGAAATCATTCGATATATGTCAATCTCTTTTTGCAGGAATCCGCAGCCATACGCTGTCCCTCACCGTATAAATCCTGTCTTTCATCCCGTCATGGCAACCGGTCAATCGAAAACCGAAATCTGTCGAAACTTTGGAAATTCTGAAAATAAGCAATGACAGCGCTTTCCATTTATGGTATGATGGATACAGTCTTTGAAAGGAGGGTGTCTCATTATGGCATTGACAAATGACGATCTGCTTTCAATCTCACAGTTGTTAGATGTGAAATTGAAAGCAGAAATACAGCCGATAAAAAATGAAATGCAAACCTTGAGAAACGAAATACGATCTGTAAAAACCGAACTGCAGGGGGAAATACAGGCTGTAAAAGCTGAACTGCAGGGGGAAATACAGGCTGTAAAAGCTGAACTGCAGGCTGAAATACATCAGATAAAGCTGTTCCAGGAAAACATAATGATGCCGCGATTGAACACAATTGAATCCTGCTACACCTCAACCTATGACAGATATAAAAATTCTATAGAAGAATATGAGAGAATGCAGGCTGACAATGAACTCATGAAAGAAATCATTATGGAACATAGCGCACAACTACAGAAAATGGCTTAAACTCCGAAACCGCATCCGTGGTGCATACCATCTGATGCGGTTTTCCGGTATTCCTATTCCTCTATCTTTCCTATTCTCAATTTTTAATCTGCCTCCATACTTCCATCCTTTACCGTATAAATCCTGTCCGCTATCCTGTCATATCGGTCATTATGGCTGATTACCAACAGAAGCCTGCCGCACTTCATCTCACCCAGCGCCTGAATCAGATTCTCCTCTGTCCTGTCGTCCAGATTGCTGCCAGGCTCATCCAGTAAGATGCACTTATAATCACCTAACAACAGCCTTGCCAAATAGATTTTCTGCTTCTCCCCCAGCGACAGATTTTCCGGCCTTATCCTGACCTCTTTATCGGCAGGCGGCAGATTCAGCAGTTTATGGACTCTTTCGAATTCCCGTTCAGGGATATCCCGCCCATAGAGAACATTTTCCTTCACCGTTCCGGCAAAAATAAAGTTTGGGTAAAACAGATACCCCAGACTGTCCCTGTACATGGATGAAATTTCACAGCTTCCGCCCTCTCCTGTCTCCAATTGTTTCTCTGAAAATACACCGGAAAGGATATTGAACAGTGTGGATTTGCCGCATCCGTTTTCCCCTCTGATGAGAATCAGCCCCGGTCCTTCGACGAAAAAGTCGTCTATTTGAATCAGCCTGCTACCGTCAGGCCGCAGGATACCGGCATCTTTCAGGCTGATTATGCCTGCATCACCTGCTGCCTGCCCGTGTCCCTGTCCATTTTCCGATTTTTTTGGCATAAGGTTGCCTTCTTCTGCATGATTTCCTTTTCCCGCCGCAGGATGCCCGTCTTCCACGTCCTGTCTTCCTCCCATTTGCGCCGCCGGCGCACTATCCCCGTCCGGAAGCGCCACAAAATCTTTCCCCCGCTGGAAGATCGGCAGTTCATTCAGAAAATTCGCCTGCAGAGAAGCAAGCTCTGCCAGAGACTCAAATTCATACCCAATCAGCTGTGTAACAAACACCAGTGTACCCAAGGTAAGCCACCCTCCGACCACCATATTTCCCCCAACTATCAAAATCAAAAGAAGCGACAGGGTACTAATCATCCTTGGCAGTTCCAACGTAATCAGCAGATAAAAATGCTGTCGGTTCCTGGCTCTGTAAAAGGCATCTTTCTCCCTTTCCGAGCGCTCTAATATGTACGGAAAAGCTCTGTTGAGACCTATGCTTACCTTACTGTTAATCATGACCTCAACCCCTTCCAACCATATGTCCGCCGCCTTCCTCTCTTCTTCCATCAGTTTCTTTCGCTGTCCCTGATTGGTATAGCTGGAGAGAGCATACAGGGGCGCCATCACCAACACTATCAGGGCAAATCCGTAATGCGCGTCAAACAACAGCCACATGACCATAATTGCCTTTATAATGTTCACCGGAACACCAACAATATAATTACTCAAGGTATATATGGACGCAATATCTGAATTCATGATATTATATATCTTGCTTTTTGGCTCGGCCTCATACTCCGGCATACGGCTGCTGGCAATCTTACGCGCTATCACACTGTTGAAGTCTGATGCCCGCTGGTTCGTAAACATCTGGGACCGATAGTGCATGAAGTAAAAATTGAATAAGTGTATCGCCGCTGTCACGACAATTGCTATACCGAACCAGTACAAAGGAATTTTCTCGCCCTGTTCTATTCTGCTGTCCATCAGATATCGCGTAATGAAGGCGGGCACTAACATCAGCCCAAAGCCCATGAGTTTCATAACTATCTGTTCCAATGTATAGAAAAACGGAAAGTTAATGACCGCTATTTGAGATATTTTTTTCATAATTCAGTCTCCTCTTCACTGTAAATCTTTGTATTTCAGTATAGCATCATATCCAGGAAAAGGCAATAAAGCAGTGCTTGAGTTCAAAAACATCATCAAAAATTGTGAACCCCCTTTTCCTCCTCATATAATCTCTCTACATACTTATCAAGAAAATATTTTTCAGGAATACAATTCCTTGCTCCCTTTATCCTGCAATAGGTACATGCCCCCATACACATGGGCAAAACAATGCACTCTCTGCATTCTTCCTCCTTAAACACTGACAGTTCTCTTCTTTTTCTATAATTTTCATTCAAATATAGACTGCCGTCGATTCCGATATATCCCTGTTTAAAATATTCTGACAATTCACAGGATGTACACAAATAAAGATTCAAGTCACAACTTACCAAAAATACATTATCACGTTCGAAACTGCATCCTGCATCTTTTGTCCAGTTCTTTTGAAATCGATAATTTGCTCTGATTAGAGAATCCTGTACCTTCGTGTAGGCCTCGCTGAACTCTTCTGGAGTGTTATAATAAAAATTCTTCAGTTTTTCTGAATATTCAAAATTGTGAGCATTCGTAATATGGATTTCGTATCTGGTTCTATCTAAGCGAAGCTGCTCCAATTCCTTCAGGAAAGGATCTATATTTTCATTTTCCTTATTCAAATTCAGCCTTATTGTCACATAAAAACCTTTTGCCACAGCATTTTGTATATTTTTGCAAATCACTTCATATGTAGGCTTTCCGGATACATGCCGTCTGGTAGCATTATGCTGTTCCGTTGTGCCATCCAGTGTTATCTGCAGAGAATCTATCCTGGTTTCCTTTCGAAACCGCTCCAACATTTCATCCGTCAGCAAATAGCCATTTGTCGTTATGTGTGAATAGCCGCCGAAATTCCATTCCCGTAATAGCTTCTCCACAAGGAAAATTGGTTCCGGGTTCAGCAGCGGTTCGCCGCCAAACCAGCTCAAATCTACCGTATGCGTTTCATTCTTATAGATTTCCTTCAAAAATTTGCACAAAGTTTGTGCCTTTTCAAGTGTCATATCTTTTGCCTCATGGTTCTGATAGCAGTATGGGCAACGAAAATTGCATCGCTCCGTTGTCATAACAGTCAATTCCAGACGAGAATGGTCTACACAGAATTTTTCATAATCCTCCTGCATTTCTTTCAGTTCATCCACATCATTTTCTATTAAGAAGCCAAGCTCAGACATAGCTTCCACTATTTCAGAGTCCAATGTGCCATTGTTATATTTTTTCAAAGTGTCATCATCCACCTCAATAAGCGCATGATTCCGTGTGTTGAACAGTAATGACTGATTTTCTTTCCATGATACCAGATAATTATATTTAGATTTTTTCACAAGTATCCTCCAGTTCATAATTTATAAATCACGGCAGTTCCAGAAACTGCCGTGATTGCAAGTAAAAACTTTATGTAGGACCGCCGTCCGGATTGGGCTTACCGCTGCCAGCACCATTACAGCAATTGTTAGTCCGTGAATGGATAATGTCCTTCTTCTCAAGAGGTTTTCTGATTACTTTCATCTTCGCTTCTCCTTTCTCTGTTTATTTTGTTCCAAACGTTGCACCATTCCCATGTAACGCTGCTGATATGCAACATGCGTGTGCAACCTTGAAACTAAATATATTATAGTACTCCCCCCTTCCCTTTCCCACTAACTGAACCGAATTTTTTTTATTTCCATTTAAGTTAAATCCTTGCATTTTGTACTTTGCCATAATATAATTAATTACAGATAATAAATCTTACTTAATTATTCCTGAAACCTAAAACATACCAAGGAGAAACTCCCCATGCCAATACATAACGCCAACCTGCTCGTCAGAGAAGCCCGGATAAAAGCAGGACTTACTCAGGAACAGCTCTGCGAAGGTATCTGTACTCCCCAGGCGCTCTCCCGCATTGAAACCGGAACGGCAAATGTCAGCCATGTCACCTTTCAGGCATTGATGGCTCGTGCCGGGGCACAGTACGGGCGTTTTCCTGTCTTCAACAGCCGGGATGGGGTTGAATGCTTCTATGAGCTGAAGCGCGTCCGTCTCTATCTTGACACCTGGCAGCTGCAGGCCGCCTACGCCAAACTTGACAAACTGGAACAAAAAAATTGGGCTGACAACAGGCTGTATTACCAGGAATGGCTGTTGCTCCACTGCAGGCTTCAGTTCCTGTCCGGATGCTGCTCCCACCAGCTAAATTACGATACCCTTCTGGACGCGCTGCATATAACCAGACCGGGTATTGACCTTGCAGATTTCCCTGAATGCCTTCTGTCCCAGAATGAAATCCAGCTTCTGACATGCATTGCCCAGGAAGCACTTTATATCAATATGCCGTCACTTTGCCGCAAAATCTGCGAACAACTGGATCACTGCCTGACAGGCAGCACTTTTGCTCTCGTCGAAAAGGAGCGAATGCAGATAGACACTTCCATTGTTTATGTCAAATATCTGATTGGCACCAGGGATTATGGAACTGCATTGGAACTGGCTGACTTCAACCGTAAAAAATCTGCTGTAAATACCTATGATGCTCCGTTAATTGAACTGACATTCCTCACCGGATTATGCTGCCAGTATTTGAAGAATTACAGCCAGGCAGACACTCATATTAAGGCAGCTTTTTATTCTGCCCAGGCAATCGAGAGCTGTTACGCCACACTTTGCCGAGAATTTCTCATGACAAAAACCGATTACCGGATTACAGGCAGTATGAAAGAGTTTCCAACTCTTCCCCTGATTCATTATCCGTCGAAAAGCTTTCAGGAATCTGTCCAGGTAACCGATGGGTTCTATGAAGCGACTACAGATAGCCCCTATACTCTGGGCAATCTGATACAGGACCTGCGTCTGGAACAGAAGGTCAGCCAACAGGTTCTCTGCCATGGATTGTGCAGTAAATCCAAGCTTTCCAAAATAGAGAATAATATGTTGCAGCCGGATGTCGCTCTTGTAGCTGCGTTGCTTGAGCGATTGGGGCAATCCGGTAAAATTTTTCCTTATTGGGGAAATCGGAAGGATGCTGAATTTTATGATTCGTATTTTAAAGCGACACATCATCGAACCATGCCAAAAGAAATATTTAAAAAAAATTACAATACTAAAATAGAAAACCTGATTGACAAAAACGATACTTTATACTACCAGAAGTATCTTATTAACACTGCTTTTCAATCAAATTCCGCTGATGAAAGACTTCAGCGCCTGACGAAAGCCCTGAGCCTTACCCTGCCTGGCTTTGACATACACCAAATCTGCAGTTACCGACTGACTTGCGAGGAATTATCCATCCTCAATAATATTGCCCACGAATACAGGCATACGAAAAACTCTCATCTAAGTTCTCTGTATTTCCTGCAAATACTGGCATATGTCCAAAAAACCAGGCCTGATGTTCTGATGCAGTCTAAATTTCTGCCTGTCACCGGATATATGTACAGCCGTAGCCTGTACATGTTAAAATTCTATCAGGAAACCGTTGCGCTCCCCGGTTCCTTTGATATTTCAATTATGAAATACCATATTAACAGCTACGGCATGTTCCTGTTTTTTTATTGTCAGGCTCTGGGAGAAAGCTCCCGCTTCGAAGAAACACATATGACTGCAATACAGGCATATGCTATCAGTATATTAACAGAACGCTCCACAAACGCTTCTGCCTTAAAACAATACCTTTCTGATGATTTCACCATTGAATTGAAATATTAGCCAGCATAACTGGCGGATTAGGTTTTTCATTCATAAATGATCATATTTTCTTCTTCGTCCATCAAATCCCCACAGGGCATAATCCCTTCATCCTCGCCCTCATTGCCATTTCCGGGGTGCTCATTCCCAACCGTCCCCTCTGCCGGCAGACTTCCCTCCGCAGCCCCTGTGTAAGGCAGTGCTGCCGGCACCAGGAGCAGACCTGCCACCAGCGCCTCTGTCAGAATCTTTTTCATTCTGTTTCTAAACTTCATTCCCATTATATATGTCTCCTTTGTAATAAACTTCATGCAGGACACATCTCTGCACCATTGCGTCCTGTGGTTGTGATTATATCACCGAAACCTCCTGAATAGAACAGGATAACCGGAAATTTTTATGTTTCCATTCAGATTGAATTTTTGTTTAAACCGTAACCTCTGCACTGTGACAGCATATAATAAAAGAGAATCCCCACTGCCGGAGGCCGCCATGGCTATCACATCCCTGGACATTTTGAATCTGTCACATTCCCTGAAGGACATCTGCGAGGTCAACTGCAATACCCCGGAATGCCTTTCCCAGACGTTAAAAATCCTGCTGCAGTATAACCTGATTCAGGCAAACCTGCAGTTCGGAAAACAATTCGGGTCCGTCTGCCCGCTGCCTGCCGGCCAGGGCATATGCGGCAGTTCCGCACCAACTCCCCCTGCTGTGGATTCCGTTACCGCTCCCAGGCCGCCTGTCCGGCTGGATATTGGTGACCCGTTCCTGGCTGATTATGAGAAATAGGAGCCGTGTATTGGCAGAAAGCAATACTGTAGTCCTCCGAGACGCCGTATTCCTCCCAAACCAGGCATCTGCCCTCCGGCAGGAATGACATTTCCGCTACAGCTTCCGCCGCCGGACTGACCTCCGGGAGCAGATCCACCCCCAGCGCTGCCCCAATTCCCTTCCCCGTCAATTTGCCATAGGCTTCTTTCCTGGTCCACAGCCTATAAAACTGCTTTTCCTGCTCCGCTCCTGCCTGCTCCAGGACTGCAGCCTCCCGTCTCGAATAAAAGCGCCGCGCCAGCTTCCCCACATCCCTTCCGCAGTGCTGCTGAATATCCGCTCCGATTTCCTCCATGGACAGACCGCAGAGTACATAACTGCCGGAATGGGACAGGCTGAAATAAAAGGGCAGATTCGCAAAATAGGGTTTGCCCTGCTCCCCGTATCTGTAAGCAATTTCTCTATTCGGAATCTCTTTGCCGCAGTCAAGGAGTTCCGTGACAGAATAAGGCCTTTGCCTGCCGCAAAACCCGCCTGCATTGCCTTCCCCAAAACCGCCCGGATCTCCCCCTCCCCCGTCCCGAAGCGCCTCCGCCACTGCATACCGCAGCATAAGCCCTGCCCCCAGACAGGCTGCCCGCCCGGCAGGTGTCTTCATGCGCCCTGCCTTCTCCCTGCGGGCTTCATCCACACGCAGAAAAGCCCTCTCCATGAGGGCTTCTCCTTTTTCCGTATCCATGAATTCTTCTATGGACAGAAGATATTTTGCAATGTATGCCATCTATTCCGTCACCTGCAGGTGCAGCTCTTCCAGCTGCTTCTCCTCCACCCTGCCCGGCGCTTCGGACATCAGGCAGGAGGCATCCTTGATCTTGGGGAACGCGATAACGTCGCGTATATTGTCCGTCTGTGCCAGCAGCATCACAAAACGCTCCAGCCCGATGGCCAGCCCTGCATGAGGCGGAACACCGTATTGAAAGGCATCCAGAAGGAATCCGAACTGCTCATGAGCCTTCTCCTTCGTAAATCCAAGGGCTTCAAACATCCTCTCCTGGATATCGCTCTGGAAAATTCTGACACTGCCGCCTCCCAGCTCCATACCGTTGACTACAATATCGTAGGCTTTTGCCCGCACCTTACCCGGGTCGGTCTCCAGAATCTCCAAATCCTCCTCCATGGGCATGGTAAAGGGATGATGCATCGCCATATACCGTTCTTCCTCGTCGCTCCACTCGAACTGCGGGAACTCCGTCACCCACAGGAAATTGTACTGGTTGTCATCCACAAGCCCAAGCTGTTTTGCCAGCTCCACCCGCAGCGCCCCCAGCACGGACCACACCAGTTTCAACTTATCCGCCGCGAAGAGAAGCAGGTCCCCCGGCTCTCCGCCCATGGCCGTCACCAGCGCTTTCAGTTCTTCCTCCGTCATAAACTTTGCAAAGGAAGACTTGTAGCTTCCGTCCGGCAGCACCGCCAGATAAGCCAGCCCCTTTACACCGTACCCCTTTGCAAACTCCACCAGCGCGTCAATCTTCTTCCTGGGCATCTCCGCCTGTCCCTTCACATTGATGCCCCGCACACTGCCGCCGGCTTCCAGCGCACCGGTAAACACGCCGAAGCCGCAGCCCTTCACCGTCTCGGACACATCCGTAAGCTCCATGCCGAAGCGGGTATCCGGCTTATCGGAGCCGAAGCGGTTCATTGCTTCGTCCCAGGTCATCCTCTTCAGGGGAAGGGACACCTCCAGCCCCACTGTCTCCTTACAGACTTTTGCCACCATCCGCTCGGTGACGTCAAGCACGTCTTCCATATCCACAAAGGACATCTCCAGGTCAATCTGGGTAAATTCCGGCTGCCTGTCCGCCCTCAAGTCCTCGTCCCGGAAGCACTTGGCAATCTGGAAGTACCTGTCATATCCCGAACACATCAGCAGCTGCTTGAAAATCTGAGGCGACTGGGGCAGCGCATAAAAGCATCCCTGGTGAATACGGCTGGGCACCAGGTAATCCCTGGCCCCCTCCGGGGTGGATTTATTCAAAATCGGCGTCTCCACCTCCAGGAATCCCTCTTCCTTCAAAAATGTGTGTACCGCCGCCGTCATCTGGCTTCGCAGCATCAGATTTCTCTGCAGATCAGGCCTTCTCAGGTCGAGATAACGATATTTCAACCTTAGCTCTTCTTTTGTCCGAGAATTTTCCTCGATCGGAAAAGGAGGCGTCTCCGCCTCGGACAGGATCCTCAGGCTCTCCGCCCGGACTTCAATCTCGCCGGTAACCAGGTTCTCGTTCACTGCCCCGGCGCGTTTCTCCACCCTGCCCGTGACCGCCGCCACGAATTCGTTGCGCAGCTTCTCCGCCTTGGCGAAATGCTCCGCCCCGCAATCGGTCTCCTCAAAAATAATCTGCAGGATGCCTGCCCTGTCCCGAAGGTCCACGAAGATAATGCCGCCCTTGTTCCGCTGCTTCTGCACCCATCCCATGACGGTGACCTTCTCCCCGATATTTGCCGCGGAAAGCTCCCCGCAGCGATGTGTCCTCTTTAATCCTTTCATTGACTCTGCCATTTTGTTTCCTCGATTTCTGTCCCTCCACAGGGGACATTCTTTTTCTGTTTTATATTGGTATCCATGCCGTCTGTTTTCATCCGTTTTTCAGCGCTTCCCTGTAAAATTCCACGAACGCCTCGTACCCTTCCGCCGTCAGCTGCTCCTTCTGGAATTTTTTGTTTTTATTCATGCGTGCCACCAGAACCTGCACCCCCTCCTCCCGGGCAGCCTGGGCCTTTGCGATCACATCTGCCATAGCCTGGCCCTCCACGCCCTTCTCCACCAGGTACGCTATCCGCTTCGGCGCATTCGGAATCCGGAAACCACTCTCCGTCAAAAGCAGGATAATCCGCTCAAACCCGATGGAAAAGCCGCATGCCGGCACGTCCTTTCCTGTGAATTTCCCCACCATTTTGTCATATCTGCCGCCCCCGCCGCAGCTGATGCCAAGGCCCGGCATGACAATCTCAAAAATCGGTCCTGTATAATAGGACATCCCCCTCACCAGCGTAGGGTCAAACACTATCCGGAAATCCGCCGCCTTCGCGGCATTCACGCTCTCGATAATTTCCCGCAGCCCTTCCGTCACCGACGATTCCAGATTTTCTCCCAGCTTCTCCCGCAGGTAGTCCAGACCGTTTTCGGCCTGTTCCAGCCCCCTGTACAATTCCAGATAACGCTCTGCAATATCCGGGGCAAAACCATTCTCCAGAAGCTCCGCCTTCACACCGTCCATGCCGATTTTGTCCATCTTGTCAAGGGTGATGAAGACACTGTCGTAGTCCTCTTCCGAAAAACCGCTGCTGGAAGCCATGGCCTTGAGAAGCTGCCTGTCGTTGATGCGGATTTCAAAGCCCTGGAAGCCAAGCTTTCCCAAAGTGGTGGTGGTTGCCAGGATCAGCTCGATTTCCGCCAAGTTGGATTCCTCCCCAAATATGTCGATATCGCACTGCATAAACTGGCGGTACCGCCCTCTCTGAGGCCTGTCCGCCCTCCACACATTGCCCATCTGCAGTGCCTTAAACGGGGCGGGAAGCTGAGCCGCATTGTTGGAATAATAGCGCACCAGGGGCACGGTCAGGTCATAGCGCATTCCGAAATCAACCACGTCCCCTTCCTCCTGTGCCTGGGCTACATTCAGTTTCTCGCCCCGCTTCAGCACCTTGAAGATCAGTTTTTCGTTTTCCCCGCCCTGTTTATTTGATAAATTGGCAATATTCTCCATACAGGGGGTCTCTATGGAGGTAAAGCCGAACCTGCCGTAGGTTTCCTTGATCACGCCGATTACGTAATCCCGAACCTGCATCTCCCCCGGCAGAATATCCCTCATGCCCGTGACGGGCTTTTTACTCAGAGCCATGATGTCCTCTCTTTCCGTACAACAGCCGAAATCGCCGTCTCTCGCACTCCCTGATTCACACCCCCTGCCGCCCCTCCGCTATCAGGCGCACATGGGATTTGATTATTCTTAATATGATATATTTTTTCCCGATTACTGTCAAGAATCAGATTGTATTTTTTCGGGGAATTTCCCGCCAACTCCCGTAAAATCGCACGAAAGCGCATTCAGTACCCCCTTCGCCGCCCTGACCTTTTCCTCAGATGTCCGAAAAACCCGGTACTCGTCCAGCCCAGGCAGCCCCATGGACACCTCCTGTTTACGGTAAACCATCCGGCTGTCCAGCACCACCTTCCCCGACATATGGTAGCTTACGGCCCCGGTTGCGGAGGCCAGCTTCCCAATGGTGTCAGCCTCCACACCCCCACCTGCCATGATATCCACCTGCCCGCCGCCCTCCTTCACCAGCCCGGCGATCAATTCCCTGCCCTCCCAGCAGCTCTCCTGCTGCCCGGAAGTAAGGATCGTACGGATTCCCAGCGTTTTAGCCTGCTCCAGGGCCTCATACGGCTCACGGCACATATCGAAGGCGCGGTGCAGTGTCACGTCCATGGAACCGGCCAGTTCCGCCAGCCGCTTCATCCGTTCCACATCCAGAGAACCGTCCGGCAGCAGGCAGCCCACCACCACGCCGTCCGCCCCCATTTCCCGGAAACGCACTACGCTACGCGAAATAATATCAAATTCATAATCGGTATATAGAAAATCCCCGTATCTGGGGCGGATCAGCACGTTGACTTTGATATCTGCCAATCCCCTTATTTTCTCAAACAGCGCTTGCTCCGGCGTCGTCCCCCCGATAACCAGGTTCCCGCATAATTCCAGGCGGTCCGCCCCGCCTCTCACAGCCGCTTCCGCCGATTCCGCAGAATCCACACATACTTCCAAAGTATAGTTTTTCATCCGACTCCCTTCCTTTCCGTTACGCCTATCATATCTTATTTTGCAGATTCTGGCAATTACTTTCTGCCGGCAACATTTCCGCATTTCGTCCCCCGCAGGAAACATTTCGTCCCCAAATTCCCGTTTTTTTCATATCCGTGCTATAATGTAAGCATATACGTTCCCCGGCGCCGGAACACGAAAACAGCTGCTGCCCGGAAAGTACCCTGCCTGATTTTCGGACGGGCAGCAGCGAAACCCTTGATAAGGAGAATCAAAATCCATGACTACAGACAACATACAAGCCGCTCCCGGAAAAGAAAAAACCCCGAAACCCAGGTACAACATGTGGCAGTCGGCCTGGTACATGATTGCGCTGGCCGTACGGGAAAGGGAGAAAAAGGTACTGATCCTGTGTACGCTCACCGCCCTGCTGGCAGTGGCTTCCAATCTGACATCACTTACCATCACCCCGGTCATCCTGGGCGCCGTGGAAAACCACTCCTCTTTGGGAACGCTCCTTGGCCTCATCGGTATTTTCGTTCTGATGACCATGCTGCTGAACGCTGCCTCCGAATATATCATCGTCAATTCCCTGTACGGCAAAGTTACCGTTCGGAAGGCCCTAATTACAAAAATGAATACAAAAATGGCCACAACTTCCTATCCCAATGTAGAATTCGACGAGAAATTCCGGAATCTGCAGGCCAGGGCCAGGAAGGCCGTCCTCTCAAATGCCGACGCCGCCGAAGCCGTCTGGGACACGCTGTCCGCCCTTCTCAAAAATGTACTGGGCTTCCTGCTTTACCTGACCCTGCTGACATCCGTGAACCCGCTGCTTCTCCTAGTGGTCACCGCCGCCTCCCTCCTGGGCTATTTTACGAATAAACGTTTAAGTGAATACGGTTATCGACACAGGGATGAGGAGGGTAGGCTCTGCAATACCCTTGCATACTATTTCAGCTGCGCCGAAAGCCCCGGAATGGCCAAAGACATCCGCCTTTTCGGCATGCGCCCCTGGCTGGGGGATCTTTACCGGAAAACCTGCCTGGCATACCGGGCCTTCCATCGGAGGGCAAACAATGTCTACATCTGGGGTTCCATTGCCGACCTGGTGCTGGCATTCCTGCGCAACGGCCTCGTCTACGCTTACCTGATCCGCATGATGCTTACCGATTCCTTGAGCGTATCCCTATTTTTACTGTATTTCACTGCGGCAGGCAATTTCTCCCAATGGGTCAGCGGTATTTTAAATAATCTGCTCACCCTGCACCGCCAGGGACTGGATCTGTCCAGTATAAGGGAATGCCTGGAATACCCGGAACCGTTCCTCTTCGAAGCGGGACAAAGCCTGGATCCGGTTCCTGACCATCCCTATGAACTCCGTCTGGAGGACGTGTCCTTCCGCTACCCGGACGCCCGGAAGGACGTCCTCTCCCATGTCAGCCTGACCCTGCATCCCGGTGAAAATTTGGGTGTGGTGGGCTTAAACGGCGCCGGCAAGACCACTTTGGTCAAGCTCCTGTGCGGTCTTCTGGATCCCACGCAGGGAAGCGTGCTTCTGGACGGAAAGGACATCCGATGCTATAACCGCAGTGATTATTACCGGATGTTCTCCGTGGTTTTCCAGGACTTCAGCCTGCTGGCCGTCACCATAGCCGCCAATGTGGCCCAGACAGAAGATGCCATCGATATGCCCCGTGTCCGTGAATGCATCGAAAAAGCCGGGCTTACCGAAAAAATACAATCCCTGCCGAAGCAGTATGATGAGAAGCTGTGCCGTAATGTCCATGAGGATGCCGTCATGCTCTCCGGCGGTGAAACCCAGCGGCTGATGCTGGCCCGGGCGCTCTATAAAGATGCCCCCTTCGTAATACTGGATGAGCCCACCGCTGCCCTGGACCCTCTGGCGGAAGCCGATTTGTACGGAAAATACCATGAGATGACCAGGGGGCGCGCCTCCGTATACATCTCCCACCGCCTGGCTTCCACCCGTTTCTGTGACCGCATCATCCTGATTGAGGACGGGCAGATATTTGAGGAAGGCACCCACGAGGGATTATTGGCTAAAGGAGGACACTACGCGGAGTTGTTCGATGTACAGAGTAAATATTACCGGACGCCCGAAAAAATATCTGAATCCGTCCATGAAGGGTCGTAAAGCGCCGCTCCTTCAGGCAGGCCATACGAGTTGCAGCGAAGAGTCCATGTGAAAAAGGAGATATCCATGAATCATAAAAACGACAAAAAATTGCTATCTTGGCGTGAATCCTGGACAATCAGCAAAAGGCTTCTGCGGATGCTGTACAGACAGCGCCCAAGGCTGCTGGCCATACGCATTGCAAAGAATATCTGGGACGCCCTGACCCCTTATGCAGGCATCTGGTTGTCGGCGCAGATTATCGGCGAGCTGGCCGGGGCGCGGAATCCGGAGCGGCTGACTCGGCTGGTCATCATTACATTAAGCGTTACCATATTCCTGACCCTTCTGACAGCAGCAGCGGGACATTGGAAAAACGCCCACT